>Ga0208754_100118_pt1 | contig 50897 bp, 56 predicted proteins | sample LakWasMet55_HOW8_2_FD_183889 | JGI IMG/M metagenome (GOLD analysis project Ga0208754, IMG submission 183889) | Freshwater sediment methanotrophic microbial communities from Lake Washington under simulated oxygen tension - Sediment Metagenome... | ecosystem: Environmental > Aquatic > Freshwater >... | reverse complement strand
AGCAACGGTGGCCACGCTTGTTCGCCACGTTCCTTATTGTGCAGCCCCGACAACTGACGTTCCAGTCGCGACCAATCGATTACAGCATTGATGCCGTCTAATTCGTCTAACGCTTGATGGTGCTGGATCAAGGCATCGCTTAAGTCAGTTTGTGCTAGGTGTGTCCAGGCCATCTGTATCTCTGCGTGTGGGTTTTGTGGTTGCTATTTTATCAGTTTTGGCCCACAGCTTCATGCAAAGGTCTCAAATAATAAAAAAATCAGCCAAAGCCGGATGCTTGGAGATTAGGTATTATCTGTCCACATCGATTTCACAAATATTGTTTAAAGTCTATACTAGAGTCTTATCCAATGCTGCTGCAGGTGTTGCCAACAACCTCTTTCCATTAGGCTCCTGCCTCAAAACTACGTTTAACAAGCTATGCACAAGAACTCAATAAAAAGTTTGGGCTTTACCTTGATGGAGTTGATGGTTACCTTGTCTATAGCAGGTATCTTACTAGGTATCGCCATACCCAGCTTTAATGATAGTATACGAAACAACAGGTTAACTGTTTACACTAATGAATTTGTTACATTTTTGAATCTGGCGCGCAGTGAAGCGGTAAAACGAGGAGTTCGAGTCACGATCTGCAAAAGCAGCGATAGCAGCACTTGTACAAACGCTGGCGATTGGTCTCAGGGTTGGATATTGTTCAACGACCTAAATGCTAATGCAGCATATGACAGCGCCACAGAAACCATACTAAAGGTACATGAGGGTTTGGGAAATAATACAGCCATGATTGGCAATGCAAACGTTGACACTTATATATCCTATGTTCCCAGTGGTCAAAGCCAGTTAATAGGCGGCGCATTTCAGGCAGGAACAATTAAAATCTGTGATGACCGTATTGGTAATGTAGGGAAAAATTTAATAATCAATAGCGTTGGACGATTACGCATTCAGACAGGAATTGCATGTCCATAAAACAGGGTTAAAGGCTTCCAGTTACGACAGCATAATTTTTAACTTTTTTCTTAACTCATTATAACTTATGTTTAAAACTACCGGATTCACCCTGATTGAAGTTTTAGTGGCAGTGGTTGTTCTCGCTGGTGGTCTGTTAGGTCTGGCAGCGTTGCAAGTGACTTCACTCAGCAGCAATCAGACTGCCTATAACCGCAGCCAGGCTACGCAATTGGCTTATGATATAGCCGATAGAATGCGTGCTAATGCGTCGGCTGCGAACTCATATAAAACAGACTCGAATAGAACACCGATTATTCAGAATGACTGCATGACTGTAAGTTCAACCTGCACATCGGCGAAGATGGCACAAAACGACCTTTTTCAATGGAGCGAGGCTATCAGTTCCACTTTACCCGGTTGTGCCAACGCTAGTTGCGGAAGAATAACGGTTAACGGCAATGTTTTTACCATTAGACTCAACTGGGATGATAACCGGGACGGTGATATTGACGGTGATGGTGGGGCTAGTGAGGGTGATCTTGACGGTGACGGTGATACCGATGATGACCCTGTTTTTCTGACGAGCTTTCAATTATGAGTGCTGATTTTTTAGCGCAACTAGCCGCCCGCGACAGCGACCAATGCGCATGGCTAAGACAAAGCCTGAACGACCTTGAAATGGCTAAGATATTGTTGGCTTCAAAGAAATGGGATGGCGTTTGCTACCATGCCCAACAAGCTGCCGAGAAGTTGTTAAAGTTTTTACTCAGCGATGCAGGCCAGGCCTTCCGGCACACGTATTCAGTCCATGAACTCGCTAAAGCGTGTAACAAAGCCCTTGAAGTCGTTTTGTTTAATGACGATGTTATTGATTTATATAAAGAATTAAGCCGGTATAGCACAATAGCGCGCTATCCATTTGCTGGTAAGGCGCCTGTTGACCTGATTACCAAAAAACAAGCCTTGTCAGCTATGGACACCTTAACCGAAACCTTGCTTATTGTTGGGAAAATTTATGGAGCCAATTAACCTGATCCAGCAGGCCAAGGCAAAAAAACTGGCAAGCGTGCTTGGTTTTCTTAGGCTGGCGTTCAAAGATTTTGCCTATCCGGTGTACTTGTTTGGCTCCTATGCAACCGGGCAATTTCATGGGTATTCGGATATCGATATTCTCATCGTCTCCCCCAACGACTTATCAGCAAAAGTCTATCGCCAAGCCTGTAACAAAATGGCCAAGTCAGGTATGAATTATAACATCCTCATGTGTCCTTCTATTAACCAGTTAGACAGCGGTATTGTTAGCTCGCTGCAAGCCATTTCGGCAACTGCTCCCTGCGCCCTTTATGCCCCAGAGGGTACAGAGGGTATACCTCCTGCATCCATGCAGCCGAACATTCCTGTCCAGGTAGACCCGCCTGAGAGCTTGCTTTCTCGCCGCCAAAGCGGCTTAACGCTGATAGAAATTCTGATCGCCATGCTGATAGGCGCGTTTTTAATCGGCGGCGTATTACAGATTTTTGTCAGTTCCAGAGAGACTTACAGAATGCAGGAAAATTTGTCACGACTTCAGGAAAACGGTCGTTTTGCGATGGATTTTATCAGCAAGGATATTCGTATGACAGGGTATTGGGGGTGTTTGGTAGCCCCCGATGCTGGCGGGGACATGGCTCCTGTTTTCGACCCCGGCAATCCTGATGCGCCAGAAGGAATTACATTGAGAGGAGCGTTTACCACTGCATTGGATGCTCAAACAAATCCCCCTTTTCCGGCCGGTTCCGGTATAACATGCGGCATGGCGTTGGATGATCCTGCGGTAGTAGCGGCCATTACTGCCATTGCCGCCGCTACTCCGCTTGATCCCTGGGCTGTTAGTCCTTTAGCCAAGGCTGATTCAACAATTACCTACCAGATCAGTAATAACGTATTACAAAAAAGAACTAATGGTCAAACCAATGATTTAGTTGAAGGTATTGAAAACATGCAGATTTTATACGGTTCAGATACTGATGCCGATGGTACGCCTAACTATTATGTGCCGGCAGGAACAGCCGGGCTTAATATGAATAATGTTGTGAGTGTGCGCCTGAGTCTTCTGTTAAGGTCGATAGATGACAATTTAACTGCCCAGCCTTTGCCTTACAATTATAACGGTACGACGATTATCCCCACAGATCTCAGAGTCAGGCGGGTGTTCACGTCAACTATTGCCATCCGCAACCGGATTGCCGCATTGACACAAAACTAGGGTAAAAATAATGCCTAACCAGCCTGCTTCATATACATTTTGTTATTCCCCTGAGAATAAAGTGATCGCCCATATTCATTCAGGTGCGCAGCAATCGGGTGCAGTACTTATTATTGGCCTGATTATGCTGTTATTGCTGACACTGATCGGTGTTACGGGAAGCCAGGTCACAGGCCTTGAAGAAAAAATTGCCGGCAATAGCAGGAACCAAAGCCAGGCATTTCAGGCGGCAGAATCAGCTTTGCTGGCCGGTGAAGCGGTACTGGCATCAACTAATCCCCCTAAACTGGGTGATACGGGGTTTTATCCGACAATCGGTTCTGCGCGACTTGATATTAAGTCCATCGACTGGACGGATACCCGCAGAGTAGTTGCTTATAATAGCAGCACAGAGGGTATCTACCAGCCTCCGGCAGCCTATCTGATTGATGAATTTACCAGCACTGAAAACGGGGATGGCGGCGGCGACAGTCTTGAGGTCGGTCTGCCGCCCGAACCGGTTACTAAATTATGGTATCGGGTTACAGCGCGCGGCACGGGCGGTAGCGCTGCTGATGCTGTGGTCATGCTGCAATCCATTTATGCGCGATAATGTGCCTATTTTATATGCCCCACGATAAGCCCAGAGGTTAGTCAGCCATGAACACTCACAATATTCATAAAACGATAGCCGCCTTTTTTTGGGGGATTTTTTTAAGTATCGTGATGGTTCCTGCGCAGGCAGCTACACCGGCGCAAAATCCGTTGAGCATAGGCGTATCGGCAGTCACGCCTAATATCATGTTGATGGTCGATAATTCGGGTTCGATGGGAGGAGGTCCTAACTATTCGAGTGTTGGAAATTCTGTGCCGAGCACAGTAATGACCCCGGCAGATAAGCCGAATGCTTACACAGCAAGTAATTTTAGTTGTAGCAGTAGCAATAGAGTTGCCGGAGGTGCAACGCCACCCTCAACACCCGTGACAACTATTAATATGAAAACCAGCGGCAGTACAGCACAGTTCTGCTCTACAGCGACTTGCGCCAATCTGCCAGCAGGTTGCTCTACTTCTAGCAGGTGTGGTACTGGCGGTAGGGCTGCTTGCTGCACTACGATTAACACTACTACCGATTTTGGCAAGGATAGTGGTGAGCAATGCTTCGATAACACTAAAACGTATACTGTTAAATATTATAATGGATCTACCTTCGGCACTTTTTCTGGCTTGAATTTAAACTGGTATTTTACAGAAGGCTTTTTTTCAACGGGGAGCTTGAGTTCCGAAAAATCGCGCATTGTCGTTGCAAGAAAAGCTGCTATTGATTTGGTTGATTCGTTGATACCAGATGTGGGTACCAAGCCTACGGTACGTTTTGGCTTGGCAACTTATAATAACGGAGCAGGCGGAACATTGTTGTCGGAAGTAGCGGATCTTGATGCCGATGCAGTACATGCAACAAAAATCAAGACTCAAATTGATGCGCTTGTTGCTGATGGCAATACGCCTTTGGCGGAAACGCTGGCGGACATTGGGCGTTATTTCACTATAGGCGAATCGAGCTCGCAAAATCTTACCTTGCATCCTAGTACAAGTCCAAGTTCCGTATCTATTGCTAATATTTTTACTGATGGTTCTAGCACTCACAGCATTAAAAACTCAACGGGTAATGCTACACTTGCCGTACCTATACAAAATTATTGCCAGAAAAGCTTTGCTATCTTATTAAGCGATGGTTTACCCACTTCGGATACCAGTCTCAGTAGCTATCTAAAAAATTACCATGTCCCTAATGGCAGTTACAGTTCCTATCTGGATGATGTCGCAGAAGCATTGTACGAAATGAATTTACGGCCTACTATGCCGAACAGGCCCTCGGCAACCGATAAAAGCAATCTAGTAACCTATGCGATTGGTTTTGCCGACCCCGATTTAAGCGGCGACAATGTACTCAAGAACGCAACCACATTAAGTGGCGGCCAATTTTTCTTTGCCGATAATGTTGAAACGCTGGCTGATTCGTTTAATAAGATCATTATTGATATTTCCAGCAAGGTTGGCTCTTCCTCTTCGGTGGCGGCAAACTCATCAAAGCTGGATAACGGCTCCGTTATCTATCAAGCCAAGTATGACAGCGCCGATTGGTCGGGTAGCTTGTCGGCATTTCCCATCGCCGCAAGCGAAGATATTAATGGTAATGGCATTCTTGATAGCGAGGACACTAATCGTAATGGAGATCTGGATACTGGTGAAGACACTAATGGCAATGGTATTTTAGATACCGAGGACACTAATCATAATGGGATTCTGGATGCGGGCAGTATTGGGGCTAAAGCATGGAACGCCGCTGGACTTCTTCCTGCTTTTGGTTCCCGTCATATCTATACCTACAATACAGAGACACCGGCTGGTGCGGAATTTCTTTGTCCTAATTTATCGGCAAACCAGAAAACGGCTCTGGAAATAACGACTATGTGTAACTCGACAGATCATGGCGTGTGGCGATTAAATTATTTGCGCGGCGATGTCAGTCATGAACAAAAAAACCCTGTTCGCAAGGGGACTGATCCCATTGGCGCAGATAACATGAGATCATCAGATACGACAGTCGCTATTTTTCGTAACCGCACGCATTTTGATAAGCTAACAGGCAATGTGGTAGCGCCTGATCCCTGGGTGTTAGGGGACATCGTTAATTCAGACCCTGTATTTGTCAGCAATGAAGACTATGGTTACAGCAAATTACCCAGTTCAGTTACAGAAAGATCAACTTACAAAGCCTTTGTTAATAACAACAGCATCAGGCGCCAGATGGTTTATGTCGGTGCTAATGACGGGATGCTGCATGGCTTTGATGCTACTTTATCGCTTGCTGATTCGGGTAAGGAAATTCTGGCTTACCTGCCCAATGCTGTTTTTGGTAAATTGAAAGCGTTGTCTACACCCGGTTATGTGCATCAATATTTTGCCGATGGTTCGCCGCGTGTCGCTGACGCGTATTTTAACAGCGCCTGGCATACTGTCTTGGTCAGCACGACAGGCGCTGGCGGTAAAGGTATCTTCGCGCTGGATATAACCAACCCGAATACGTTTTCCGGGAGCAACGTGTTATGGGAAATCAGCGATACGTACAGTCCTCTTCTATCCGATTTAAACACCAATACTGCAGCATTGCGGGGATTTGCCAATAACCTCGGCTATACCTTGCCACAAGCGTCTATTGTACGCATGCAGAATGGTTCCTGGGCGGCTATTGTGGCTAATGGCTATGGTAGCGCCAGTAATCGGGCAGTATTGTATATTATCGATATTCGAACCGGTGCTATCATAAAAACGCTTGATACCAACGCGAGCGCAGCAGCCAGACCCACGGCCGATGGTTTATCCGCAGACAATGGCTTATCCACGCCGATTGCAGTCGATGTCAATAGCGATCTGACCGTGGATGCTATTTATGCGGGTGACTTATTGGGGAACTTGTGGAAATTTGATGTGAGTTCATCTAATCCCGCCTCCTGGAATGTCGCCTACGGTTCGCCTTTGTTCGTTGCATGCACGAATACAAATGATTGCAATAATACTCGACAACCCATTACTGCCAAACCTCAAGTGGGTGCAACGGGGCTCAGTCAATCCAGACGCGGCGTTATGGTTTATTTTGGTACCGGCAAGTATTTTGAAAAGGTTGATAACGATGTCACTGATGCACAGATCCAGACTTTATATGGTATCTGGGATAATGGCGCCACTGTTGCAAAAAGTAGTTTGCAACAGCAAAGTATTACGGAAGAAGTGACGGCGAACGATTATAATTTGCGCGTGACATCGGATTACTCGGTAAGCTACCCTACCCAAAAAGGCTGGTATATGAACCTGCTTAAACCTTTAGCGGCTACCAGCGATGGCGAGCGTGTTATTAGCGCTCCGCTTTTGCGTGGCGGGCGTATTATCTTTACAACATTAACACCGATTCCAGATACTGGAACAGATGTTTGCGGAGCAGGGGCTGAGGGTACCAGTTGGTTAATGGAACTGAGCGCGTTGACGGGCAGCCGTTTTCCAGGTACAGAGGGCGGCGCTCAATGGGATATTAACGGGGATGGAATGATTGACATCAGTGATCTTATTACTGATAGCAACGGTAATAAAGTTGCACCATCAGGTAAACAGTCCAAAATTGGCAGTACTGATTCTCCGGGGGTAGTTACTAAAGGTAAATTGGAATACAAGTATACCAGCGGTTCTAAGGATGCATTGATGGAGATGACAATAGAGAAGCGCCCACAAGACGAGGCTAATGTTGGAGGCAGAGTATCATGGCGGCAGTTAATACAACAATAGCACCAAGTATTTGTTCGTCCCCATTGATTTTAGAATTACAAAAATGCTGTTTTTTGAGTGAGGGCTTGTGCTAGGCATGAAGTGTTTAATGGCAGCAGTGAAGTATTGCTTGTTAAAGAGTCCCATGAACCAAAACTACCTTGATTGGTGAATTGAGATTCGCGCTATCATCGACCTTTATTAAAAACAGTATGAAACAGAAAAAACAAAATGCTTTTACCCTTGTTGAAATGATGGTTGTGGTTGCCATTGTCGGTATTCTTTCGAGTATAGCCTATCCCAGCTACCAGAACAGTGTGATGAAATCGCGGCGGGCGGATGCCAAGGCAGCACTATTGGAATTGGCCAACTTTATGGAGCGTCATGCTACCGAAGTGGGGTGCTATATGGATCCCGGTGCCGATAATCTGTGTGGAACAGGGGATGATACACCGCCTGCCCTGCCTTTTCTCACGGCGCCCAAATCAGGTACAGCTTATTATGGTCTGGAGCTTTTTCCTGTTGATGCAACCTCCTTTACGCTAACAGCCCGCATAGTTGGTGGCAGTCCCCAGCAAAATGACGAATGCGGTTCCTTAACACTTACCAATACGGGCGTTAAAGGTATTGTTGATGCTGCAAGCGGACTTACTGTAGCCAATTGTTGGTAAGTTATAGTGGATTGCTGAAAGGTAATCGTAATAATCGCCAGTTGGCTATAAGGGAAAACGGTAGTTTAAACATCATGAAAAAAATCCCCATCGGTATCAGTAGCTGCTTAATCGGTGAAAATGTCCGCTACGATGGCGGACACAAACGTGATTCTTATATTGTCGGTACGCTCAGTGAATACTTTGATTTCCATCCTTTTTGCCCGGAAGTCGGGATCGGTTTAGGCATACCTCGCCCTACTATACATCTGGTTAAACTGGATAATGCAGTGCGCTGTGTGGGTATCAAGAATCCTGAAATAGATGTAACTGAACGTTTAAAAGCTTATGCAGCGCAGCAAAAAAATCTCCATGCTGATTTGTGTGGTTACATTTTAAAAAAAGATTCCCCCAGTTGCGGTATGGAGCGAGTGAAAATCCATATTGCTACCAAAGGCCCTGATATGAGATCACAACGTGACGGTGTCGGTATTTATGCTCAGGAAATGATGTTTAATAATCCGTTACTGCCTGTAGAGGAAGAAGGCCGTTTGGGTGATGCTGGCTTGAGGGAGAATTTTATCCAGCGTGTTTATGTGTTGTATCGTTGGAAGTTAATGCTGGCAGAAGGTTTGACGGCACAGCGCCTGGTTCATTTTCATGCCTGTCATAAGCTAATCATCATGAGTCATGCCGATTACCGTGATCTGGGGAAATTGCTGGCAAATTTGAGCAAAGACAATCTGGTAAGTATTGCAGAGCAATATATCTTGCAATTGATGGAAACGCTGAAAACAGTTGTTAACCGAAAGAATCACGTCAATGTCCTGCAACATATTCAGGGCTATTTAAAAAAAGACCTGGATGCTGATGATAAAGCCGAATTGTGTGAAATTATAGAGCGCTACCGACAAGGTGATATACCCTTAATTGTGCCTTTGACTTTACTCAAGCATCATTTTCGTAGATGCCCGGATCCATACATTGAAAGTTCTTATTACATGTCACCTTATCCACAAGAACTGCAATTGATTAATCAGTTGTAATCCATAGCAAGTTTCTATACTGAATTGCCAATGGCAAAAATCCTAATTATTGGTTGCGGAGCTATTGGTACTCAATTGGCGCATATTCTTTCTGCCAAGGGCCATCAGGTAACCGGTTTAAAACGCAATCCGCCCACGTCGGGTAATAGCCAAGTTAAGTATGTTAGTGCTGATATATCTTCATTTAGCTCACTTGATAACTTAGATAGCGGCTTTGACTTTGTGTTTTTTATTGTTGCCCCAGACGAGAGGACTGAGCAGGCTTACCGCGATGTTTATGAATTGGGGCTAAGTAATCTATTAGTTAAATTTACCCGGAAAACCTGGATTTTTGTTTCATCAACCAGCGTTTATAACCAATCGCAAGGCGAATGGGTGGATGAAGAGTCGGTCGCGCAACCGGAAAATATCCCTGGTTTTTTAATCAGGCAGGCTGAACAAAAATTAATGGATGTTAACCCTCTAAATATTAGTGTGCGCTTTTCAGGTATTTATGGTGAAGGGCGCGAATATTTGTTAAGGACAGCAAAGCAAGGGACTTTCGTACAGAAGGATCCGCCGTATTTTACTAATCGTATTCACCAGGATGATTGTATTGGCGTATTAGTGTTTTTACTCGAGCAGCAGTTGGCAGGTATAGCGTTGAAACAATGCTATTTAGCCAGCGATGATAATCCTGCGACGACCTGGGAAGTTATGTCGTGGCTGGCTGAACAGATGCACTGTAAACCACCTGTTGAAAAAATTATGGCTGGCAATGCCGAGATGAATAAGCGCTGTGATAACACCCGCTTAAAGCGGCTAGGATATCAATTTATTTATCCTGATTATAAGCAGGGCTATGCGGCGTTAGTCAGCAAGTATGAGTAAAAAAATCAAAACAGCTTTTGTTTGCGACCAATGTGGCGCAGATTATCCGCGTTGGGGAGGGCAATGCACCAGTTGCGGGGAATGGAATACCATCAAGGAAGTACGGTTGGGATCGGCGGGCACCGAACGCAATAGCCGCTCCGTCGGGTATGCCGGAAGTCGATCTGAAGTTAAATTGTTATCGGATGTCAACTTATCGCAAGCCGAGCGGATAATTACCGGGATTTCAGAGTTTGATCGGGTGCTGGGCGGCGGCATTGTCAGAGGTAGCGTGGTGTTGATTGGTGGTGCCCCCGGTGCTGGTAAAAGCACGCTTTTGCTGCAAGCAATTGCCAATATTGCTGATCGTGATGTTAGTGTTCTTTATGTTTCAGGTGAAGAATCACTGCAACAAATTGCCGAGCGGGCACATCGCCTGAAGCTTCCCGCCAATAAAATCATGATGCTGGCGGAAACATCAGTACAGGCAATATGCGACATTCTGGATGAGATTAAACCGCAAATTCTGGTTATCGACTCAATTCAGGTTATGCATACTCAGGAAGCAGAGTCTGCACCGGGTTCAGTTTCTCAGGTCCGCGAGTCGGCCAGTTATTTAACGCAATACGCCAAAAAGCATCAGGTGTCGATTTTTATGGTGGGTCATGTTACTAAAGACCAGTCTTTGGCAGGGCCGATGACGTTGAGCCATATAGTCGATACTCAGGTCATGCTGGGATCAACAGACGATGCGCGGTACAGGGTTTTACGTGCTGATAAAAACCGCTTTGGCAGCGTCGGTGAACTGGGTTTTTTTGCGATGGACAGTTCAGGGCTAAAAGAAGTTAAAAATCCTTCGGCGATGTTTTTGAACAGGGCTGAGAAACCTTCGTCAGGCAGTGTGGTTACGGTATTGTGGGAAGGGACAAGGCCGCTGCTGGTGGAAATCCAGGCTTTGGTAACGGATTGCCAATATGGAAATCCGCGGCGTTTGGCAGTGGGCTTTGATCAAAACCGGCTTGCCATGCTGCTGGCTGTGCTATCTCGGCATGGTGGGGTTTTTACCGCACAGGATGAAATTTATGCCAATGTTGTTGGCGGCATTAAAGTCACCGAAACCAGTTCTGATTTAGCCATCATTATCAGCGTTGTTTCCAGTTTAAGAAACAAGGTTATTCCGCATAACGTATTATTTTTTGGTGAAATTGGCTTAAGCGGCGAAATCAGGCCGGTCGCCAATGGTCATGCCCGGCTTAATGATGCGGCGAAACACGGTTTTAAAAAAGCAGTTATCCCTAAGGGTAATGCGCCCAAAAAAGCTATAGAAGGGCTGGAGATCCATGCTGTTTCTACACTTTCTGAAGCTCTTGATATGCTCGCGGAAATATAGATTCGGTCTGGACTGGAAATTAATTGAAAAAAAACTGTAGTGCAGTATTGTTAATGACGAGTATGTCGTTAAGCTGCAATTTGTGCGAGTTGTTGCCTAAGGGCTGATTATTTACCAATACCGTACCCACATTTTCCAGTGAAGAAACGTAATAACCGTCTTTTCTTTTTGAAATGGCAATAACGCCATTACCACTTTGACCTAAACGTGTTATCGGTTTTTTTAACGCCAGCACTTTACCAATATTGGTGCCATTTATAATTTGCAGGCTGGCAGAGAGTACATTGGTTTCAACATCATCCACTTCGTGGTCGATAAAGCTTTGGCCTGTTTTAGCATGAATTTCAGTTGGCTGAGGTTCAAGCACGGACTCAGTTGTGTTATAGACAATATGGTGCTTTCCTAAAGAAATCATATCATTGTCTTTCAGGTTGCACTCTTTGATAGTTTCACCATTGACGATCAATGGGAAGTTTTCATTCAATTGTTTTATCTTGCTAACACCATCATGAATAATAATTGCGGCATGTGCCGGGGCAACAGCCAAACTGTCTATTGCTAAATCATTGGTTTCGTCCCGTCCGATATGCACAATACCATTTTCAAACAGGTTGGACTGGATTGCTTTATATTTAAAAAAAACGGTAAGTTTTGCCATTGCTTTGCTAAGTTTATCCCTGAAGTAATTAAATTATAGACGTTATTATTTTATATATTCAAGAAAATACACAATTTGAAGCGTGGTATGATCAATTTCACACATTATTTTCTAGGCATTAATTTAACCAGCTTAACAGCATTTTTGTCGCTTTTTATAATTTCAAGTGGATAACCATTCAGTTTGATGCCCGTTCCTGACTCCGGAATTGTTTCCATAAACTCAATGATAAGGCCGTTAAGCGTTTTTGGCCCCTCTGTAGGGAGAGACCATTGCGTAATGCGGTTTAATTCCCTAATAGCGATGTTGGCATCAACCAGATAGCTGCCATCACTTTGTTTTCTGGCAGCAATTATGTCGTCTGTAATCAGTTCGCCGACGATTTCCTGGAGTAAGTCATCAAGCGTTACAAGCCCCTGCACATCACCATATTCATCCACAACCAGACCGATACGGATTTTTTCATTTTTAAATTTGAGCATCTGTGCATGTACGGGCGTACTTCCCGGAATAAATACCGGTTTGCTTAATAAGCTGGTTATGGCTTGTTTGTCGAAATCCCGTTGGTTGACTAATACCAGTACTTTTCTTAAATGTAAAAAACCGACAACCCGGTCGATATTTTTTTTATATACAGCCAATTGGGTATGCGGACTGTTTTTGATATGGTCGATGATGTCTTCAATAGAGTCTTCCAGATCAATGCCAACAATTTCATTGCGAGGCGTCATGATGTCTTCAACCGTTGCCGATTCAAGATCCAGTATCCCAAGCAGCATTTTCTGGTAACGTGCAGGCATTAAGCTTTCTGCCTCGGTAATAATGCTTTTTAGCTCATCTTTGTTCAGCATATCGTGATGACTTTTGTTAACGTCTACGCCGACTATCCGCAATATTAAGTTAACAAATAAATTAACAAACCAAACGACAGGATAAAAGATTTTTAGTAACGGTGTGTAAATCCAGGCAGCTGGATAAGCAAGTAGTTCAGGTTTCAGGGCGGCAAGTGTCTTGGGGGTCACTTCAGAGCAAATAAGCATGACTATGGTTAAAATTGCGGCTGCAATAGCAATGATTGACTCCTCATCAGCATAAAGCTTAATTGCAATAACCGTAGCTATTGATGAAGCAAAGTTATTGACAAAATTGTTGCCAAGTAAAATCAGGCCCAGCAAACGATCGGGTCGTTGTAACAGTCGATTGGCCTTGACTGCTCCTGAGTGCTTTAATTTAACTAAATGCTTTAAACGATACCTGTTTAAAGTCATTAATGATGTTTCCGAACCGGAAAAAAATGCGGAAAGAATCAGCATCGCAACAAGTATGCCGAATAGCATACCAATGGGCATATCGTTCAAGGATGATACTCTTGTGTGTGAAAACAGTTCTAGTCTCTACGATGCAAGTTTTTTGTCAAGCACGAATGTAAAAGCAAGCTCGATTAGTCTCAAAAAAAGCCTGGTAATTTTCAAAAATTAACGGGTATACATGATTTGTGATGTTATTGTTGTCAATTAAGTGCAGGATTCTTTTCAATAACTGAAAAAAGCTCTATAATGCGCGGCTCGATTGGGCATCCCGCCCGTCCTTGCTTCACCTTCTTTCGAGACAGAGAAGGGGGGCTTTAACCGTAAGGAAAAATAATGCGACATTACGAAATTGTCTTTTTAGTTCATCCTGACCAAAGTGCTCAGGTTCCAGCGATGATTGAACGCTATAAATCAACCCTTGAAGCGGCATCCGGTAAGATCCATCGTCTGGAAGACTGGGGTCGCAGGCATTTGGCTTATCCAATTAAAAAAATCCACAAAGCCCATTATGTACTGATGAATGTCGAGTGCGATCAAGCTACTTTGGCAGAGTTGGAAACCGGCTTCCGCTTTAACGATGCAATCTTGCGTAGCATGACTTTATTGCAAAAAAACGCCATTACAGAAGCATCGGCTATTGCCACGTCAACTGCAGAAGAGAACAAAGCTGCCGAATCCAGAGCCAAAGATGCCGCAGCTAGAGAAGCGTTAGCTTTAGCCGCCGCAGTGACCGGTATTGATGACGATCTTGATCTTGATGATATCGATGAAGATTTTGATGCTGACGAAATCACTCCTGAATAACACCTTTAACTTATTGGATAACGAGAATTATTATGGCACGTAACATCAGACGCAAAAAATTCTGCCGTTTCAGCGCAGAAGGCGGTACACAGATTGACTATAAAGATCTGGATTTATTAAGCGATTATATTACTGAAACCGGCAAGATTGTTCCAAGCCGTATCACAGGCACCAGTGCCAAGTATCAAAGAGAGTTATGCGTAGCGATAAAACGGGCACGTTTCATTGCATTGCTGCCTTTCTGCGACGCACATAAGTAACATCGCACAGGTAAACAATAAGTAAGTGGGCTTTTTAGCGACATACATTATGCGGGGCAGGATGCAGGCTATGATAGTTGCATCTTCCTTGGCTCTATTGTCGCTAATAATCCCTCCAGTAAGCGTTTTGAGTTCAGCATCAGTAGCACTTGTCACTTTAAGGCGGGGTGCACTTGAAGGCTTAACAATTTTAGCCAGCTCAAGCGTAGCGGCAGGTTTGTTGGGGTTCTTCCTGCTGGGTAATTACCAGTTTGCGTTGCTTTATGTACTGGTATTGTGGTTGCCTGTTTGGCTTATTTCAATTGTTTTAAGAGAAGGTCGTTATCTATCTCTTGCTGTTGAAATTGCAGTATTGATTGGCGTGGTGACAGTTGTTGGTTTGTATCTCTATAACCCGGAGACATCGACAATGTGGAAAGACATACTTTCACAAATGTTGCCGGCGAAGGCACCTGTTGAAGATATACAACACACGATAGACGTTATGTCACATTACATGACGGGGATAGTGGCAGCAGGATCTGTGTTCAGCTTGTTGTTTGGGTTATTTATCGGGCGCTGGTGGCAAGCAACGCTTTATAATCCAGGCGGTTTCCGGCAGGAATATCTGGCGCTTGATACACAGCCAAGATTAGCCTTGGGCAGTATCGCAATTGTTGCTACAGCGTGGTTAAGCTCGGGCTTGCTGTCCGAGGTTTTATGGAATATCAGCATATTATTGTTCGTGCTGTATACCTTTATCGGGACAGCTGTTTTGCATACGGTATTTGCTGCAACCAAGCAAGCCCGTTTTACAGTGCCAATGTTTTATATCACACTGTTTTTGATACCCCATGCCATGCTACTGGTCGCTTTAACAGGCTTGGGTGATACATGGCTGAACTTACGAAAAAATTCAAATCAACATACGCCTGATGGCGGAAAATAATCGGTTAAAACCCGAAAAACTGAGGTATTAAATAATGGAAGTCATTCTTCTTGAAAAGATAGCCAACCTGGGTAACCTGGGTGATAAAGTCACTATAAAAGCAGGTTACGGCAGAAACTATCTTGTTCCACAAGGCAAAGCAGTTGTTGCATCAGCGAAAAAAATAGCTGAATTTGAAGCACGTCGCGCGGAGCTTGAAAAAATCGCAATTGAAAAACTTGAAGCGGCTAAATCTCGTGCTAATGCATTGAGCAAGCTGCAAATTGTTATTTCCCACAAAGCAGGCGATGAGGGCAGGCTGTTTGGTTCAGTAGGTACGCACAATATTGCTGAAGCGATTACTGTTGCTGGCGTTGCCGTTGAAAAGCACGAAGTTCGCTTGCCACATGGCGCAATCCGCCATATAGGCGATTATGATATTGACATCACAATTCACAGTGATGTTATCGTAACGCTGCCAATCAAGATTGCGGCTGAGAAATAATTGTTAAAAGGCGCAAGGTTTAAGACTTTTTAAACCCTGTGCCTTTTTAAACATGCGCATTCTCTATTCCTGCCTGTTTTACCTGCTAATCCCCTTTATACTTCTCCGCCTGCTTTGGCGCAGTATTAAAGCACCTGCTTATCGATGCCGATGGCGCGAACGCTTCGCTTTCTACAATAAAAACCGTTTTCCTCAAAATGTCATTTGGTTCCATGCCGTTTCGTTTGGCGAGGCTGAATCATTATTTCCGCTGGTTCGGCATATTCAGAAACAACATCTTGATCTAAAGGCGCTAATTACCACGACAACACCGACCGGTTCTGCACGGGTAAAAGCCGTGTTAGGCGGTACTGTAGAGCATGTTTATTTGCCATACGATTTGCCCGATGCTGTAGATCGGTTTATGCAATATTTTAAACCACAGTTGGCCGTTATTATGGAAACTGAAATATGGCCGAACCTGTTTGCTTGTTGCGGCGAAAATCAAATCCCTTTGTATATCATCAATGCCCGTCTGTCAGAAAAATCGTCACGCGGCTATCAAAAAATTCCAGCTTTGGTTCGTCCTGCTTTGGCGCAAGTTAAGTTAATTGCGGCACAAACTGAAGATGACACCGATAGATTTATCGGCATTGGAGCTGAAGCTGCCCAAGTTAAGACCTTGGGCAATATAAAGTTCGATATTGAAATCCCGGTAGAAATCATTGAACAGGGTGCACAATTAAAAGTTAGCTTGTTCAGCGACAGGTTTGTTTGGCTGATTGCCAGCACCCATAAAGACGAAGAAGCGATCTTCCTGGAAATATATAAAACCCTAAAGCATCAAATCCCAGAGTTATTGCTGGTCATAGCGCCAAGACACCCAGAACGTTTTAGCGATGTAAAAAAACAAGCTGAACAACATCAGTTAAGCGTAACTTTGCGAACTGAAGATAAAGCTTGTCAGCCGGATACTGATATTTATCTGTTGGACACAATGGGTGAGTTAAAACTGTTTTATGCCTCCGCCGATATAGCCTTTGTCGGGGGCAGTATGGTTCCTACGGGCGGTCATAATATATTAGAACCTGCGGCTCTCGCCATTCCGATATTGTTTGGGCCGTATATGGTTAATTTTAAAGAAATAACCAGGCAGATACTTAAAAACGAGGCGGCAATCCAATGCCAGGACCAAGCTGAAGTTACCCGTGCGGTTATGGCGTTATATGCCGATCCTGTTTACAGGCAAGTTTTGGCTGAAAAAGGCAAGGCTTTCGTCCAGCAAAATCAGGGCGCTATCGCTAGGGTTTATGAAATCCTGAATCAGGAAATCATCAAAACTTAAGCCCGGGCGCATACCCAAACATCAACTCGACTGACGCCTGCTTTTTTTAATACAGCGGCAAGTTCATGGACAGTCGAACCGGTTGTCATGACATCATCCAGGATAGCAACATGCCTCGCATTCATCGGCTTGATAACCGAAAATGCATTCTTCATATTCTTGCGCCGTTGTTTGCCGCTTAAAGTTGTTTGATGCGGCGTGTCACGATGCCTGAGACAACTGTTCAAGTCCAAAGGAATTTGCAATTCTTTGGCTACTGTCCTGGCAATTTCAATCGACTGATTAAAGCCGCGTTCGCGGTAACGGCTTTTATGCAGCGGAACTGGTAAAATGCAGTCCGGTTTTTCTGCAGTTTTTTGCAGGTGTTCCGCCAATAACAGCCCCAATAAACGGGCATTTTTATAATCAGCCCTGAATTTTAACGTGGTTATCAAATGCCGCATTGCGCCTTGGTGGATGAATGGCGCGACAGTCTTGTCATAAGCCGGTTTTCGGCTCAAACACCGACCGCAAAGCAATGGACTTGCTGATGGCGTTTCCAGTATTTCAGCGCACTGATAACAGCAATGCCCGTTTCTGGGCAAATGACGGTAGCAAGCATTACAGAGATCACGCGCGTCTGCTCCCGCATTCCCGCACAAGATGCAGGTAGGCGGAAGCAGGTAATCCTGTATAATATTGAACCAGTTGTATACCAATTTCATTTGCACAAGTTGATGTCTGATGGCGCATCTTGTTATTTTTACCTTATTACTGTAGTCGGAGATTAACAGAATGTCTGCAAAAACTGCCCCACTTGTCCATGCCCACAGACCGGAAACACTCAGCTTGCATGAAAACATCACCGACGGGCAACGCCATGATTGGCAATTGGATGAAGTGCAGGCACTTTTCGCTCTGCCGTTTAACGATCTGATTTTTAAGGCGCAAACCGTTCATCGCCAAAATTTTGATCCAAATGAAGTGCAAATAAGCAGTTTATTAAGTATCAAAACTGGCTCTTGTTCCGAAGACTGTGGCTATTGCCCACAAAGTGCGCGTTACGACTCCGGCCTAAAATCAGAAGCCTTGATGCCCATCGACGAAGTCATCCAAGCCGCACAACAAGCCAAAGATCAAGGCGCATCGCGTTTCTGCATGGGCGCGGCTTGGCGGCAACCGAAAGACCGCGACATCGAACGCGTGGTGGAAATGGTGCAAGGCGTCAAAGCCTTAGGCATGGAAACTTGCGTGACTTTAGGTATGTTGACCGACACTCAAACCGCAAGGCTTAAAGAAGGCGGTCTGGATTACTACAACCACAATCTGGACACGTCCGAAGATTATTACTCCGAAGTCATCACCACCCGCACCTATAAAGACCGCTTGGACACCTTGGCGCGGGTACGCGACGCAGGCATCAACGTCTGCTGCGGCGGCATTGTCGGCATGGGAGAAGGCGAACAAGACCGCGCCAACTTATTGATTAAATTGGCGAGCATGCCAAAACACCCCGAAAGCGTACCGATCAACATGCTGGTACAAGTCGAAGGCACACCGTTGATGGGTACAGAAAAACTCGACCCGCTAGTCTTCGTCCGCACCATCGCCGTCGCCCGCATCCTAATGCCCACCTCCCGCGTCCGCCTCTCCGCAGGCCGGAAGGAAATGAGCGATGAAATGCAGGCTTTGTGCTTCTTAGCGGGTGCAAACTCGATTTTTTATGGCGATAAATTGCTGACCACTGATAACCCAATGACTAACCATGATGTGGCGTTGTTTGATAGGTTGGGTTTGCATTCGGGTGGGTCTAGTTACACGAATTAATTTTTGGTGTAGGTTGGGTTAACGGCTTTATCGTTAACCCAACACATCGAAGCCTTAAAAGTTGGGTTGCTAACAGAGAGCAACCCAACCTACTGAACTAAATGTTGGTGAGAAAATAAAAATAAATGAGTTTTAATATTTTAAAAATTTATGGGCAACCTTTTGACGTGTTTTTTTACGTCATTAGGATGTCTACTTTACGTTAGACCAAGGTGTGTTAATGGAGCCAAACTTTCAATTTCCTCAGGTAGGGTGGCGGTTCGACGGAAGCAACTCATACGGAACTGCTGAACTTTATCAAGCTATCCCTCATGTAGTGGTAAAAATATTTCTCGAAAGCGAACGAATCATTGCTCAGGATACATTCCGCTTCCTTAAGGAAAACGGGCTCTCAACGGCTATGCTTGAAGAAGTGAGGCACACAAATGGAATGTTATTTTTTTACGTATTTGCTGAACGTCAGGAATTTTTATCTGCTCTTGAAAAATTATTTCCTGATGTCCATGTCTCTGACTAATCCTACGCTCAGCCGGAGCGCGGTTATAATGCGGTTTTATTTTTTCAGCTTTCTGGGCCGCGCCCGGTTAGCTCTACGCTAGCTCGCAAGAAGCAGTAAGTAGGGTGGGCAACGTTTTTCTGCCCACCGGTTACACAGCGAATGGTGGGCAGAAAAGCGCGTGGTCCGATTTATCCCAATACATGAGCATCCAATAGGTATTCAAATGAAATACACCGTAATTTTTCATCGTAACGAAGAAGGTATCAGCGTTTCAGTGCCGGGGCTTCCAGGTTGCTGGTCTGAAGGTGACACCGAGGAAGAAGCATTAGCTAATATTCAGGATGCCATTTCGGAATATTTGGGGGCTGTAAAGGAAATGAACCGAGATAAAGAAACGCATGAGATTGATGTAGCGGCATAATTATGTCGAAGCTATCAGGAATCAACCATCTTGCCGCCGTTCGCGCCCTTGAAAAATCGGGTTTTCGAATAATCCGACAAGGTAAGCATATTGTTATGAGTAACGGCGAGCGTATCATCACCATTCCACGCCATAATCCTGTCAAAGCCATTACGATGGGTGGAATTGTCAAAGACGCAGGACTTTCCATTGAGCAATTTAAGGCGTTGCTTTGACTTAAGGAAAAATTATGGAACTCACAGCTTTATTGATTCCTGCTTCTGATAGTAGTTACGTGGCTTTAAATCCTGAAACGGGTGCGACAACCCAAGTCAGGTAGGGTGGGCAACGCTTTTTTGCCCACCATTCCCCACATAATCGGTGGGCAGAAAAGCGTTGCCCACCCTACGCCGCTGATAAAGGAAATAGATTAATGACACACCAATTTGATGTAATTGTTGAAAAAGATTCAGAAGGCTATTTTGTCGCTTCTGTACCTGCACTAGCGGGTTGCCATACACAGGCGAAGTCGCTTGACGAGTTGATGGAGCGTATTCGCGAAGCTATCGAGTTGTGCCTTGAGGTTAGCGGCGAAACACCAGAGCCACTTGAGTTCGTTGGCGTTCAACGTATTTCAGTTGCTGCATGACAAATTTTCCGGGTCTAACCGGCAAAAAATTATTGTCTGTTTTGGTTGCTGCTGATTTTGAATTGCTCCGCGTCAAGGGTAGTCATCATTTTATTCAACATACTGATGGTCGCTCGACTGTCATCCCCGTCCATTCTAATGAAACAATTGGCCCAGGATTACTTGCCAAGATTCTTCGTGATTGCGATTTAACGCGCGAGCAATTGCAAAAACTGCTGTAAATATGTCCTTTTCAGATCTAACCGACAACCTCAATAAGCTAACCCAACAAGGCTTATACCGCTCCCGCCGCGTTATAGAATCCCCCCAAGGCATCCATCTGCAATTAAACGGCAAGTCCGTGATTAACTTTTGCAGTAATGATTATTTAGGTCTGGCTAACCATCCTGCAATAGTGCAAGCGTTAAAAAATGCCGCCGATACTTACGGCGTAGGCAGCGGTTCCGCGCATTTGATTTGCGGTCATAGCACCGCGCATCATGCGCTCGAAGAAGAACTGGCGGCGTTTACCGGACGCGAGCGGGCGTTGCTGTTTTCCACGGGTTATATGGCGAATATCGGCGTTATCAATGCCTTGGTAGGACGCGGCGATGCGGTGTTTGAAGATCGCCTGAACCATGCGTCGTTGTTGGATGGTGGTTTGTCGTCTGGCGCGAAATTTAAACGCTATGCCCATGTCGACACAGCGCAACTTGATAAACTGCTGGCGCAAGCCACAGGTAACAAGCTGATCGTGACTGATGGCGTATTCAGTATGGACGGTGATTTTGCGCCTTTGCCTGAGTTGGCGCAGGCGGCAAAAAAACATGATGCTTGGTTGATGGTCGATGACGCGCATGGTTTGGGCGTGCTCGGTAGTCATGGCGGCGGCTTGCAGGAACATTACGGCTTGGGTCAAGAAGATGTCGCCGTGTTGATGGGTACTTTAGGCAAAGGTTTCGGCACGTTTGGCGCCTTTGTCGCAGGTTCTGATGTATTGATCGAAACCTTGATCCAATCCGCCAGAACTTATATTTACACCACGGCTTTACCCGCCGCCATTGCCGAAGCAACGCGGGCAAGTCTTGCTATCGTCATTAAAGAAGGCTGGCGCAGGGATAAACTTAAGGCCTTGACCGAGCGCTTCAGGCTGGGGGCAGGGCAGTTAGGTTTGCAGTTGATGGCCTCTACTTCGGCTATCCAGCCCATCGTTATCGGTGATAGCCAACGAGCGGTTGCTATCAGTAATGCGCTGTTAAACGAAGGTTTTTTGGTGAGTGCAATACGTCCGCCGACTGTTCCGCAAGGCAGCGCGCGGTTGCGGGTAACATTTTCGGCGCTGCATGAAGAGCACCATATCGACCGCTTGCTTGATGCGCTTGATAAAGTAAAAGCATGACAAAAATTCATCAACAAATCTTCGGTCATGGCAAGCCCATTGTGCTGGTGCATGGCTGGGCTATGCACAGTGGCATCTGGCGGGATTTTGCCCAACAACTTGCTCGAAATCATCAAGTTACCTGTATTGATTTGCCCGGACATGGGCATAGCGAAAGTATCGATGCGTTTACGCTGGAACAAGTCAGCTCAGCGCTGGTTAATGCGGTTAAAGATGAAAGCAGTTGCTGGTTGGGCTGGTCGCTGGGTGCGTCGGTGGTGCTTGATATTGCCGGACGCTTTCCCGAGCGGGTCAATTCGCTGGTTTTATTGGCAGGCAATCCGCACTTTAAAAAAATACCCGCCGATGCCCAAACGTCAGCTTGGCCTGGTGTGGACATCCAGTTGCTGGAGGCTTTCGCCCAAAATTTGCGCGAAGATTGCCAAGCGACCCTGCTGCGTTTTTTATCCCTGCAAGTCAACGGCTTGCCCGACGCGAAGCCATTATTGAAAGCCTTAAAATCCGCCGTATTGGAATGCAAGCCGCCGGATAATAAAAGTCTGCAAGGCGGCCTGGATATATTGAAGCAGGCTGATTTAAGAGCTGTGCTGGCTGATTTAAAAGTTCCGGTTTCGATCATCGCAGGCACTCGGGATACCTTAGTGCCTGTTGCTGCTGGTCGCCATATACAGGCGCTGTTGCCTTCGAGCCAGTTAAATATTATCGACAAGGCCGGGCATGTGCCGTTTTTATCACACGCGCCGGAGATAGTGGCGATTCTTTCCCGATTTATGGCTGAAAATGTTAGATAAAGTCAGGCTAAAACAATCATTTTCGGCAGCATCGAATACTTACGATAGCGTTGCCCAATTGCAGCGTGATGTTGGCAAAGTGCTGCTTGGTACTGTCGAAACGGCAAAACTGACCGGAACGCTGCTGGATTTGGGGTGCGGTACCGGTTTTTTAAGCAACGAGTTGTTGGCGCGATCAAACAGTAACGAAATCATCGCATTGGATATAGCTTGGTCGATGTTGCAGACAGCCAAGATCAAGTTAAGGCATCATCCGGTTAACTTCTTGTGCGCTGATGCAGAACGGTTGCCTTTGGCGGAACATTCGATAGATAGCGTCTTTTCCAATCTGGCCTTGCAATGGTGTATCAACCCTGTCGCTGCGTTTGCTGATATTAAACGGGTACTAAAACCGGATGGCGTGCTGGTTTTTTCAACATTCGGGCCGAAAACATTACAGGAATTAAAGCACGCATGGGCGCAAGCCGATAGCTATAGCCATGTTAATGATTTTTATACCAAACAAGAACTTGAGCGTTTTTTGCGGCAGGCGGGGTTCAAAAATATCCGCATTGAATGCAAAAATTATCTTTCCTATTACGATTCGGCGCGGGATTTGATGAAGGAATTAAAATATCTTGGCGCACATAACGCGCTTGCCGGAAGGAACAGGTACATTACCGGAAAAACGGCTATGCAAAATATGATCGCTGCTTATGAAACTTATAGAATCGATGGCCTGATTCCCGCCAGTTTTGATGTTCTGATGGTCAAGGCAAGCTAATGCAACAAGGCTATTTTATAACCGGAACTGATACCGACGCAGGCAAGACCTGGGCAACGCTGGCGTTAATGCGTTATTTCAGAAATCAGGGCAAATCAGTCGTAGGCATGAAGCCGGTTGCGTCAGGTTGTGTGATACAGGATGGGCAACTTAAAAATGCAGACGCCTTGCTGATGCAGCAAAACGCCTCAGTCGAACTCGATTACGCATTGGTTAATCCTTATGCTTATGATTTGCCTGTATCACCCCACATTGCCGGGATTAACAATCCGGTTGTTTTGGACGAAGTTGTCAGCCGCTTTAATCAACTTAAAGAACTTGCGGACATCGTTCTGGTGGAAGGTGCGGGCGGCTGGTATGCGCCTATAAACGATCAGGAAAGCATTGCCGATTTGGCACAAGCGCTGACGTTGCCGGTTATTATCGTGGTTGGAATCAAACTGGGATGCATCAACCACGCAAAATTGACTTATCAGGCGATACAGCATTTAGGAATTCCCTGTGCGGGTTGGATAGCCAGCTGTGTAGACGTGGACATGCTGAAACGCGATGAAAATATCGAGACCATAGCCGCCGCCCTTAACGTGCCTTTGCTAGGCGTGTTGCCGTATCAGGAACAGGCTGATTTTGATGTTTTAGCCGAACAGTTGAAGTTATAAATGGGCAATAAAACGGGACATAAATCATGATAACAGCAGTTTCTGCTCTTAATGAGCAGGTTTTAAAGTCTTATCCCATAAGCAGCCCTGCAGAAATAAAAGCGGCTATAGAGTCCGCAAGACAGGCGCAAATAATCTGGGCGCAAACTGATATTAAACAACGGGTACAACGGCTATCGCAGCTGAAAGCAGTTATCCTGGCTGAGCTAGAAAACATTACCGAAGTCATCATGTCTGCAACGGGCAAAGTGAAAACCGAGGTTGTACTCGGTGAGATTTATTTTGTGCTGTCGTTATTACAGTATTACCAAAAAAACGCTGAGAAAATACTCGCGCCTTGCTCCGTACATACAGCACCATTGGCATTCACCCGAGCCAGCGCCGCTTATGAATGGCGACCTTACGGCATTGCGGCGGTTATTTCACCGTGGAATTTTCCTTTTCAACTGACCTTGTGCCCCTTGTTGACGGCCTTATTCAGCGGTAACGCCTGTATTTTTAAAATGTCCGAATTAAGTTTGCCTGTCGGCGAACTGATTATAGATTTGTTGGCAAAACTGGATTTGCCGGAAGGACTCGTTCAGCAGGTTATTGGCGAAGCAGTAACCGGGGAACAATTAATAGATGCGCGGCCCGATTTGGTGTTTTTTACCGGCAGCGTTCCTGCGGGTAGGGCGGTGATGGCGAGGGCGGCACAGCATCCAATACCTGTCATCCTGGAGTTGGGTGGCAAGGATGCAATGCTGGTGTTCGCTGATGCCAATCTGGAACGGGCAGTAAAAGCGGCAATGTATGGCGCATTCAGTAATAGCGGCCAGGTCTGCGTGTCGGTTGAGCGTTGTTATGTTGAAGCAGGTTGCTATTTTGAATTTGTCAAACAGCTCAACACGGCAGTGGCTGCTATCACTGTCGGTCATGGCGCGGTTGGTGATTTAGGTGGTCTGACCAGCTTAAAGCAATTCGCCACCATCGAAGCCCATTATAACGATGCGATAGCCAGGGGCGCGAAAGCGTCATCACCGTTGCGTATGGAAGGCCGATACTTGCATCCGGTGGTGTTATGGGATGTCACGCACGACATGCGTATCATGCGCGAGGAAACTTTCGGGCCGCTGCTGCCGGTTATGGCGTTTGATTCGGAACAACACGCCGCAACTTTGGCAAATGATTGCGATTTCGGCCTGAATGCCTGTGTCTGGAGCAGGGATATAGCAAAAGCCGAACGGGTTGCTAGGCAATTGCAAGTCGGCAACTGGGCTGTTAATGATGTGATCAAAAACATCGGCCATGCAGGCCTGCCGTTTGGTGGCGTTAAAAACAGCGGATTTGGGCGCTGTCATGGGGCAGAAGGTTTGCGCCAGTTTAGCTACACTGCCGCTGGCTTAACCAGTCGCAGCCCCTTGGATAACGAACCCAACTGGTTTCCGTATTCGGACATCCGCTATCAGGAAGTATGCGGATTTATTGACTTTATGTTCGGTAGCGGCAGCTTGTATCAGCGTATCGCCAGAAATTGGCGGCAGTTGCAGGCTTTCCAAGAATATTCATCGTTGAATTTAGCGCAGCATTTGAGGAATTTGTGGATTTTTTTAACCAAAAAGTCTTTTTAGGGTGAACGTTAAGCATTAAAACCGTGATTTACCGTGTTTCTTCCTTCATTAAATTTTTTGAGTAAAAATTGTAAGCCAATGAAATTATGGAACCTGGAAAAAATGGTTAAGTTGCTGTTGAGTTTAAGCATTTTGCTGCTTGCTGGACTAACCGAAGCCAGCGATCTTATCTCTGTTTACCAGCAAGCCGCTCAGGAAGACCCGCAACTGGAAAGTGTCAGGGAAGCATTGGCGGCTGTCCAGGAGACGCAAACCCAGGCCAGCGCGGCATTGTTCCTGCCTGAAGCCAATGCCAATGCCAATGTTAACCAGGATAGCCAGAACGTCCGGCTTAGCGGGGGCGATGCTACCGGTGCCAACGGGCGCAGCACCTTTATGACCGGCGGCTATAACTTATCCCTGACTCAACCCATTCTTCATTATGACCGCATTATTGCCTGGCAGCAGGCAGACAAGCGTATTGCCCAGGCTGAGGCCGAGTTTGCCGCTGCCGAGATCGATTTGCTGTTACGCGTTGCCGAACGCTATTTCGATGTTCTGGCGGCGGCTGATAACCTGCGTTTTGCCCAAGTCCAGCAAGACACGCTGGCGCGTAGTTTGAAAGAAACGCAGCAGCGCCAAGCTGTCGGTTATCTGGCTATAACTGACGTACAGGAAGCCCAGGCAGGCTATGATCGCGCAACTGCGGATGCCGTAGAGGCCGAACACTTGCTGCAAGATGCCAAAGAAAGTCTGCAGGAAGTCACTGGTGTACATTACGAACAGTTAGCGGTATTGCAAGACAGCATACCGCTGGTGCCGCCCGATCCCGCCAACGAACAGCGTTGGGTTAATCAGGCGCTCATGCAGAATCTCGGTTTACGTGTCAGTGAACAGGTGGTCGAAATCGCAAAGGCCGCGATAGATATTCAAAAAGCCGGGCATCTGCCAACCCTGGATGCGGCAGGCAGTTACAGTCTTTCCAACAGTGGCGGCCGTTTCGGCGCGGCGACTATAGAAGATACTATGATTGGCCTGAATCTGAACGTGCCGCTGTACCAGGGAGGACGGGTAAACTCCAAAGTCAGGGAGGCCGAACATCGTCATCGTGAAGCCAGAGCTAATCTCAAACAGGTGCAACGCAGTGTGCATCATTCCGCCAGCAAAGCCTTCCTTGGCATAGTGGCGGGTATTGCCAGGGTAAAAGCTCTGCAACAAAGCCTAAACTCCAGCCAGACGGGGCTTGCCGCCACCCAGGCCGGTTTCAAGGTCGGTCGCCGCACCGCGCTGGATGTCATCATCGCTGAACGTGAACGATTGCTCGCCCAAAAAGACTACGCTCGTGCCCGCTATGATTATTTGCTTAATACCCTGCGCCTGAAACAGGCGGTCGGGATTTTGTCGCCGGAGGATCTGGTTAAAGTGAACCAGTGGTTAAAAGAAGAATCCGGGTCGGATCGTCAGGAATTTTGATGCAACCGGGTAAAAGCCCTTTGCTTGGGGTTATAAGATAGCTGGGTTGCCTTTTACAAGGCTGTGTTTATTGAGACAGTGTATTGGATTCGCGTTAGAATATCAGCAGAGAAGCATAACGCCTGTTATGACATTCGATATATAGGCAATTATTAATAAGGGCAGCTAAATGACTGAAATAACTGAAATACCGAGTCCATTTTGCGGTATTGGCACGGATGATCTGAGCATTCAGGTTGACGGTGTGACGCTTAAAGTGATTGAAAATGGTTGTGCGGTGAATACTCCCGCGTTTGAGCAAGCCGTTACCGATACCCATGCAAGAGTGGCTGGCAAGGAAGTCAGTTTGGATGAGGCCGTGAGCAAGGCAGCGGCATTGCTAAAAAATACCAACCTGCCTGTGATTGGTGGTTGTGCGACAGATGTCAACGGAATGCGCGGCTTGCTGGCACTGGCAGATCGCTGCGGTGCGGTGATCGATAATGTAAATTTTACCGGCGCGCGCAACAACTTCCTGGCCTTGCAGGACTCAGGCTGGATGAACACTACGCTGGCAGAAGTTAAAAATCGCTGTGATTTGTTATTAATTGTCGGTACGGATCTTGAAGGCTTTGCACCGCGATTTTTTGAGCGTTATCTCTGGAATAGGGAATCGATGTTCCTGGATGATACCAGTCATCGGCAGATTATTTATCTGGGGAAAGCCCCGTCGGGTAATGCATCGACTTCACCTGCCGGTCAAAAAGCCCTGGTGTTTGAATGTGCAACGGAAGACTTGCCGGATGTAGTCGCTGTTTTAAGAGCGCTGGTGAAAGGCAGGCCGATACGCGCCACTTCGGTTTGCGGTATTGCCGTTGCTGATTTACAGGCGATTACGGATAAATTCAAGGCTGCCAAATACAGCGTAGTCACCTGGGCGGCAGGCGCACTGGCTTATCGTCAGGCAGAATTGACGGTGCAGGCCATATCAGAGATGGTTAAAGACATTAATAATCAAAACACCCGCTGTTCCGGTTTGCCGCTGGCAGGCAAGGAAGGCGACCAAACAGCCAATCAGGTTTGCGGTTGGACAACCGGTTATCCGGCAAGGACGCGATTCAGTAGCGGTTACCCTGAATACGATCCGTTCCTTAACGACAGCAATTATTTGCTGGCAAACGGTGAAGCCGATGCTTTGGTTTGGGTGCAGGCTTTTAATGCCAAGTCAGTGCCGCCGAAAACGAATCTGCCAACTATCGTCGTAGGCCGTTCAGGCATGACCTTTGAAAAAGAGCCGGATGTCTTTATCCCCGTTGGTACACCGGGCATCGATCATGCCGGTCATGCTTATCGAATGGATAACGTGGTTGCGATTCGTTTGAAAAAATTGCGGGATTCGGGTTTGCCGAGTACGGCGGATGTGTTGAATGCGATAGAAACTCAATGTAGGTTGGGCTGAGGAAAGAATTCCGATTCAACCTTGTGCTCGTGACAACCTGACATTCACTTAGACTCTACGAGTTTTATTATCATGGCAGAAATAAATATTATTGAACCAGCGATTCTTATTCGCGTAGCACGGTTATTTAGGCAAGGAATGTCAGATCAAGAAATTTACGAAATAACAAGAGGTGTCTGGAGAGTTGGCGAAAATCGAGAAAAAGCTGAATATGCTTTTTGTATTGCAAATAACGTAGTCCAAGAAGTTTACAAAATCCAGAAATGGTATCGAGCAGGAACTACCGCATACGAAACGCAAATTATAGTAGCTGATAAATGGATAGGTCGATGGGAATTTGTCGGTCATGTGGCATCGGATACTATACGCAATAAGTATATTGACAAATCGGTTGCCCACTATTTTGTTAGGGGTAATGCAAATCCTATTAAGTACTTAAATATCAAATGATAGTGTTTATTAGGTTAGTTATAGCGTAATAAATTTACTTAAATTGATGAAATTCACCCAATACTTCCACGCCATTCACCAGCGACCAGACCGTTCGGCAATTGACATTGAATGGATTAAACGAGTGATTGAAAACCCCATCAAAGAAGTTATCTAGGAAGACGGGCGAATTCGCCGCTGGGCAATGATTGATGAAGCAGACGGCAAATATCTGCGCGTTATTTTGCTGGCTGATGGCGAAACCATCCACAACGCATTTTTTGACAAGTCGTTTAAACTATGAAAATCAAATACTTTGAAGATACAGACACCTTATATATCGAGCTTAAAAGCAGCGAAGTAGCCGAAACCAGAGATTTTGACGATAATACCACCATTGATGTGGATACCCTCGGCAATATATGCGGCATCACTATTGAACATGCTAAAGAATACGCTGATATTCCAGCATTTTCTTATGAACAAATCGCCGCCTAGACTATATTTGAGCAATCATTCGGTGAAGGAGTAAACATGCAAACCACTTTAGTTACCAGCAAAGGGCAAATCACCCTCCCCAAAAGCATTCGGGAGCAATTAGGTATAAATGCAGGCTGTAAAATGCAAGCCACCATAGTAGGCGACCATATTGAATTGCGTCTAAGCGAAGCGAGTTCTGAACAAGCTACGACGGGATTTGGCATGTTAAAAAGCAACCGCGCTGCCGTGCCAGCCGATTTTGACGCCGCCAATTTATTGGGTCATGATAGGACTTGATACCAATATTTTGGCGCGTTATTACATTCAGGACGAAGCCGATCAAGAAGCCAAAAAGCAACATGATTTGGCGCGAACACTGATGGAGTCAGGAAAAGCCTTGATGGTTTGCAAAACTGTTATGCTGGAATTTGAATGGGTGATGCGTGGTTACTACGGTTTTTCAGCCATTGAGATTGCCGCCGTATTTCAACATTTGCTATCACTTGAGCATGTCAGCTTAGAAGATAGAGACGGTATTCAACAAGCGGTTGCCAATTTTGAATTGGGTCTTGATTTTGCCGATGCTTTGCATCAAGCCAGCTATAAAGATTGCGCCAAAATGGCTTCTTTCGACGATAAGAAATTTGCTAGACGAGCTAAGCGTATGGGATTAAATCCTACGGTAATAGTCCCTCAATAACTGGCAAGCCAGTCGATCAGTGTACTTTTCAAATTAAAAAAGCGTTTTTAAGGAAACCCATGTTAATCAAACTTACAGGCGGCACCATCTACGACCCCGCCGCTGGCATCGCCGGACAACAGCAAGACCTTTACATTGAAAACGGGCGCATCATCAACGCGCCTGCCGAAGCCAAGCCTGATAAAGAATACGACCTGAAAGGCAAAGTCGTCATGTCCGGTGCTATTGATATGCATACCCATATCGGTGGCGGCAAAGGCAATATTGCACGGACTTTATTGCCGGAAGATCATCGTACCGATCCGGTAGCGCGCACGCATATCTGCCGCTCCGGATGCGGTCATGCCATGCCCAGCACCTTTGTGACTGGTTACCGCTACGCGGAAATGGGTTATACCGCAGGCTTCGAGCCCGCCTTATTGCCGATTAATGCGCGTCAGGCGCACATGGAAATGGGTGATATTCCGATACTGGATAAAGGCGGTTATGTCATGCTCGGCAGCGATGATTATTTGCTGCGTATGCTTACCGCCAAAAAAGACCAGAAAGCTATTAACGATTATGTCGCATGGACAATACATTCTGCTAAAGCCATCGGTATAAAAGTTGTTAATCCCGGCGGCATTAATGCATTCAAATTTAACCAGCGCAAGCTGGAGCTGGATGAACAAAACGTTCATTATGGCGTTACGCCGCGTGAGATTTTACGTGTATTGGCAACCGCTGTTAAAGACATTGGTGTTTCGCACCCTTTGCACGTACACGGGTGTAACCTGGGCGTTCCTGGTAATATGCAGACCACGCTGGATACTATCCAGGGCATAGGCGGGTTGCCCATGCATTTGACGCATATCCAGTTCCACAGCTACGGCACCGAAGGTGATTTCAAATTCTCCTCAGGCGCAGCGCAGATTGCCGAAGCGGTCAATCTTAATAAGAATATCACGATAGATGTCGGGCAAATTCTGTTCGGGCAAACCGTCACGGCTTCCGGCGACAGTATGCGCCAACATGCCAACCACAAACACGCCAGCCCGAATAAATGGGTGACGATGGATATTGAATGTGATGCCGGTTGCGGTGTCGTGCCGTTCAAATACAAGGATCAGAACTTCGTCAATGCCCTGCAATGGGCTATAGGCCTGGAAACCTTTTTGCTGGTCAATGACCCGTGGCGCATTTTCCTGACCACCGACCATCCCAACGGCGCACCGTTCACCAGCTATCCGCATTTGATACGTTTGCTGATGGACAGAAGTTTCCGTAACGATGTGTTGGCAACGATTCATCCCGAAGCCCAAAAAATGACCACGCTGGCTTCAATTGAACGCGAATATACGCTCAATGAAATCGCCATCATGACCCGCGCCGGAGCTGCCAGACTGATCGGCCTGAAAGACCGCGGCGGATTAAGCGCCGGTAACTGGGCGGATATTACCGTTTATACCGACAATGCCGACCGGCAACGTATGTTTGAAAAGCCGGATTATGTTTTTAAAGATGGCGAGCTGGTTGTCGTGGACGGTAAAGTCGTTCACACCAAATGGGGAACTACGCACACGGTTAAGCCCGATTTTGATCCATCGGTAGAAAAAGGCCTGAAAGATTATTTTGACCGCTACCTGACGATGAAACTGGGTAATTTTAAGATTAGTGATGATGAGATTACTGAAGATGGGCGTGGGAGTATTACCGTGCATCCATTACGGATATAGAACAAGTAGGGAGCTAAAACACCATGTCAACGCTAACTTTTGATACCTACGCATTCATCCGCAAACTGAAAGAATCCGGCATACCCGAAGAACAGGCTCGGGCGCAAGTGGAAGCCCTAAGCACGGCTTTTGAACAATTTCAGGGGGAAACGCATTTTTCAGAGTTAGCGAGCAAGCACGATATTAGGGAGCTGGAACTAAAAATTGAATTGGTGAAGGCTGAATTAAAGCGGGATATGGCGGAAACCAAAGCCGAACTGATTCGATGGATTATCGGTGTAGGCTTTTTACAAACAGCGCTGATTGCTGCGTTATTGATTAAATTGAGTGCTAATATAACGTTTCAGGAGGCATCATGTATCGTTTAGGCTGGCCCTGTGCGGCATTTTTTGCAGCAATGGGTATATCACTGTTAATAAAAGTTGAAATTATCCACGATGACGAAGCGAATGTTTATGTCGCTACCAGCCCAGATTTAAATGGCTTGGTGGTCGAAGCAGAAACGTTAGATGAGCTGGAAAAAGAAGTGTGGGACTTAGTGCCTGAATTAATTACGCTTAATTTGCCAAAGTTACATGCCAAAGCCGGAACACATTTGTCGTTTTTTCAGCCACCTGTTGCTGTATGAATTGTAAAGTTGCAGGTGGAATTTTTTAACTAAAAGTCAGAGTTGTTATGGAATCCAACGATGCACAATCGACCCATAAAAATTATCTCGCTGGCCCAGACGAATTACAGCGCCTAACCACTCAATTTCGGTCTAATTTAAAAGAGAGGTATAGCTCTCCTCAGAAATTCGTCGAAATTGATGGGGAAAGAAAACGGCTTTTATATGCGTCTATAACGGAAGTACTTGATTATGCGATGGAATACACAAAGATGTGGATTGCAACACCAAATGAGGAAAAAAAACTTTTTAAAGACATTTGGTTTATTGATTGTCGAGGACTATATGTTTCTAACTCGCCGCTAGATATTACTAATTATGCTGAACATGATAACATTCAAGACTTGGCACCTGTTCAATTCGATTATTCTGTGATTAATGGCTGTTGTTTGTTATTTAACAAGAGGATTTTCCTTAGTTACGCCCATTTCTTCAAAACAGAATTCCGTGGTGACGTTAATTTTGAACAGGCTCAATTTAATGGAGAAGCCAACTTTGATCATGCCGTTTTTTCTAGGGATGCTCTTTTTTCAGAATGTGTATTTAAATCTATTAAAAGCTCGTCATTTCAGAAAACTACATTTTCAAAACGTGTGGATTTTTCAAATACAACGTTTTACCGAGTGCCTTTATTTCACGAAACAAAACTCCCTCAAGCATCATCATTTAATGGGGCAAAATTTAACAAATCGGGAAGTGGTTTATCCCAGCAAGAGATTCATCAAGAATTAATAGCGTCACGTTCTTTAAGACAAATTGCCGCAAGTTACAAAGGCCAACAAGATGAAGCGATGTTTTTTGCTTTGGACAGCGATATTACCGTAAGGTTTGTTTGGCTTTGCGTTTAGTTTGGGGGAATGAATCGGCGAGAACTTGCCTACAAGGTCAACAGGGACTTAAAGATTTGTTGATGTTAAATACAATACAGGATACTTGGCAACATCGGAAATACTGGTCTATACGCTGCAACCCTGTCGAATGGTTTATATCGTATTTTTACGACCTAATATCTGAATATGGAAGCAAACCAAGCCGAGCGGTTTGTTGGCTATTTTTGATTAATACCGTTGCGCTGCTTGCATACCTAAATATCTTTTCTTTTGGAGACTGCGCATTAAATCCCGATTTTTGCCTTTCAATAGATGCTACTAAATTTATACAACAATACCCTGCTATTTCCTTTGCCTTACAAAACCTGCTAAATCCTTCGTCGATTATTTCATATAAAGCAGTGGTTATCGTGAATAATAAGTTCATGGTGTTTTTAGCTATTCTCCAGTCCTTTATCACATATATCGTATTGATACTGGCTGCCTTGGCCATTAAAACTAGATTTCAAAAAGGGGGAAGTGGTGGCGGTGATAAATAAGTTAGCTATTTCTTACTGCATTATGGCCAAAGCTTATGAGATGCTTGGCGATCAACTGGAAGATGTCGAACTAGCTGTCATCGTCAAATCGAGAAAGCATCAACCTGAAATAGATGTAGATTGGGATGAACTTTTCAATTCGAGAATAGACATTGCGGATATTTCAAAAAATAGCTAACAAACCCATGTAGCTAATGAAATATCCAAAAATAGAAACAAATAAAAACAACAACAATGAGTAAAACCCTATGATTATTAACGGTGTAACCATCGACGCAACCTTTGCGGAAGCGTTTCCGATGAAGGCGACCCGCGCCATTATTACGGCGCAAAATGAAAAATGGGCAATGATTTCTGCTCAGGCGATGACTGGCTTCGCTACTTCGGTTATTGCCTGCGGTTGTGAAGCCGGAATTGAGCGGGTTTTAGATCCGTCCGAAACACCTGATGGCCGTCCGGGTGTGTCTATCATGATTTTTGCGATGGGCGGCAAAGGCTTGGCTAAACAGCTTGAAACAAGGGCAGGACAGTGTGTATTGACTTCGCCGACTTCAGCCTTGTTTGCCGGTATTGACGGCGGTATTCGCATTCCTTTGGGGAAAAACCTGCGCTATTTCGGCGACGGTTTTCAAATCTCCAAATTGATAAGCGGCAAGCGCTACTGGCGCATCCCGGTTATGGACGGCGAATTTTTAACCGAAGCCACCACCGGGCAGGTTGATGCTGTCGGTGGCGGTAACTTTTTGGTATTGGCCGAATCACAACCGCAAGCATTGGCTGCGTGTGAAGCGGCAATTAAAGAAATGCGCAAAATACCTAATGTGATTATGCCGTTTCCGGGCGGGGTGGTACGTTCCGGTTCCAAAGTCGGCTCCAAATACAAAACCTTGAACGCATCCACTAATGATGCTTTCTGCCCGACTTTAAAAGGTGCGACCAAAACCGACTTATCTCCGGAAATTGAATCAGTGATGGAAATTGTTATCGACGGCTTGACCAAGGAAGACATCGATAAAGCCATGCGTGTCGGTATCCAGGCGGTTTGCGACCTGGGTGCCGCGAACGGTATCAAGCGTATTAGTGCAGGCAACTACGGCGGCAAGCTCGGACCCTTCCACTTTCACTTACAGGAGATTATGGCATGAGCGCATTAAGCTTTACTTTGAAATACCAGCCCGACCAGCGGGTCGATATGTCGCCGTTGGTGAGTAACAACTTGCAAAACCTGGAACTGTCTGAAATCGCCGCTATTAAACTGCAAAACGGCAAACGCAAGCTGCGGGTTGATGAGCTGTTCAGTATTGAAGGTTCCGATACGCAAAACATTATTATAAAAAACAGTTTTGCCAAACTGGATTTTATCGGCAAGGAACTCGATGGCGGCAGCATAACAGTTGAAGGCGATGCGGGCGCGTATTTAGGTTTAGGGCTGAAATCAGGAGAGATAACGGTTACCGGCAACGCCGGTCTTTATGCCGGTTGTGAAATGAAAAAAGGCTACCTGGAAGTCTCCGGGAATGTGGGGGATTTTCTTGGCGGTGCGCTGCCCGGTAATAAAATGGGCATGAAAGGCGGCACGATTCTCGTTAAAGGTAATGCCGGTGAACGCGTCGGCGACCATTTACGGCGCGGCACGATATTAATCGAAGGTAACGCGGGCGATTACTGCGGCTCGCGCATGACTGCCGGTACCATTGCTGTAATGGGGCAAACCGGGCGCTACCTGGGTTACGCGATGCGCCGAGGTACACTGTTGCTTTGGAATCCGCCGCAATTATCTGCCAGCTTTAATGATTGCGGAACACATACATTGGCGTTTTTGCCGATGCTGTTTGATGCATTTAAATCGCTAAACTCACGGTTTGCCGAGAGTTCAGAAGTATTTAACCGAGTACAGCGTTATGCCGGGGATATGGCTGAGATCGGGCGCGGTGAAGTGCTGGTTAGAAAATAACCATCGAAAAATTGCAGCATAACACGGGCTGCCTGCATATTCTTCAGAACCTGATTAAATTGTTTCAGGAAGTCGTTTGAACGCTAAGAAAAATATCCCGACAGTGATGTGTCGGGATAAAGCCGCAAAACGCGGGAGAGGTTGTGAACACCTAAAGAGGGTAGATGAGATGCCGGATCTATGCTTGCTTTTAATCCGGTCTACCGAAGTATAACAGGCAATCCTTTGAAGGATTATGACAGTGAGGGTTTATAGAAGCAGCTTTAGTCACCGCTGGGGTGACTAAAACCGACCTCAGGATATAACCTTGTAAAATCTCTAAGTCCTTAAGTTAATATTCGGTTAAACCCTGAGGATTTTTTGCCAAGCTCAGCTTATTCCAGCAAACCGTTAGCAGAAAGCGCTGTGTAAGCAGGATAATGTTTCAAGCCGTGCGCGCCAGAGATAATGTCAACACCATTGTTTTGACCGGCAAATTCTGGATGCGCGAAACTGGCGTATGATCCTGATGGAATGGGCAATCTGTTATCAATATCTTCGGGTGTTGGCTGGACAGCAAGAGCAACACCAGCCCCGCAAGCGCCAGGTAAAGGGTTGGCTACCAAATCACGTACTACAGTAATCGTAGGCCAGAAATCAGGACCAACACCGTTAGGTCCGCCAGTTGTTACGCTAGGCAATTGCTGATCCTTAAATTTGGTGCCGGGAGCAACTGTGCCTGCATTGCCTGCGGCACCTAATACGAAGCCGCCCTTATAAGCATTTTGTCCGAACCACGCATCGACGTTATCCCAGCCGTTGACAGGATCAGCGATTTTGGTTTTTTCGCCTTTTTTAGCCCAGCTGGCAACCGCAAAGCGGATAGCCAACGATTTTGCACAAGAAGTGGATTTAAACTTCGGTACGGTGATCTTGAAAGGTTTTTCAAACGTTTGCGCGATCGGCTCCTGATTTATCTGAGGAAATGTAATATTGCCTGGTTTGCCTGCACCCGGGAAGCTTATCGCCGTTGAATGAGTGTAAGGGACGCTTGGAAAATAGGCATGTGGCGAGTTGTAGCTGTGCCATCCGCGTGCAATCTCTGCGGTTTTCGCGAACTCAACGATGTAATTGCCGTCAATATTGGCATTGATACCACTGGCACCCAAAGTAGTAAAGCCTGAGCCTGCGGTTACGCCGACGATATCAGCCGATAAATCTGCTTTGGTCGTGTTGTTGGTCAAATCGGTCACTACACTCAGTGCAGCTACCGGGCTGTTTGGAAACACCGCGCTAAAAGCGATAAGGGGCCAGTTAATCCCTAGCACCACATTGTCGTTAACGCCATGAGTGACGGTAAAGGAAGTGTACAGTGTTGCTGATGCGATACCTGTTGTTGCTGGTACTCCGGCAGTACCCACAGCAGGCGATGTCAGGCCGCCATTGCCGGCAATAACGCCCGGAGAACCATAAGCGCCAACGCTACCCAGATTGCCGACACCTTCCAGGACCACAGAATCCCTGATACCTGTATGCGCCAGTACGTTTTGTCCGGTAGCGGCTAATACAGCGGCTACTGAGCAGAGTGCAAAACCTTTTATTATTTTCATCAAGTCCTCCTTTGGACAATAAACAATTTAAACCTCGTGTTATAAAACTTGACCCGCCAACAAATTGTTTTTTGTTACAGTCGGTAAATATAAAGCACTTGTCGTGCCAAGATAATATGTTTCCACAGCAACTGGAAAATAATTGTTTAACAAAATTAACTTAATGATTTATTTAATATAAATATCTTTTATAACGAATTCTTCTGTGGTTGGCTACGCTGGATTTTGTATAAAAAAATCAAAAATAGCGGAAATAAAGCTGGAAAATTAGGATGTTAGATTTTGCCATTTTTAAAAAAGTGTGTGATATGACACATTTCTGATTTTTGGGCTTACTTATAAGCCGCATTCTCAGCGGCTTTCGGTGATGTGCGTGATATGACTTAATTAAACAGGGTTATATGACGCAGTTTAATTAATTTTAAATAAATGAAGCGTGGTACAGCGTTTTTGCGCTTTAAGAAGCCCTGTTTTAAGATGATGTGGCTTTGTACTGCTGTATGTTTTCTGGCTTGATCTGCCTTTTCAGGAAAATGTTTTTTTATATCAGACCCTTGGTTAACCAACGCAACAATAGAGAAGGCTGCCAGGCTTTCGTTTTGTTATGCTCGGCTTTGTTCATGAGTCCAAAAACACAATCTTGATAACCGGTATTTTAAAAAAGTGTGTGATATAACCTGTTTTTGATTTTTTACCTGGTCCTCAGGGCTCATTTTACGGGGTTTTAGGACGAAGTGCGTGATATACCAATTAAACTGAGTTATATAACTCAGTTTAATTAATTTTTTCTGCAAAATGTCGGCGCAATTCGAAATTGGCGGAAACTTTTGTCAAAACACAACGTATAGCGAGTGTTTTAAACCAGCCTATTAATAACAGCCCATCTTGCATATGCGATTTAAATAAAAGCTATATAACATTGTCTCTGTTATTAATATAACCGGCTGATTATGCTAGGCATAAAATATCATAATCCACTCTCTCGCCATCTTCGAAAAGCTGTCAAACACCTTCCTAAAAACACCAATAGTGAATCGTCTGTTTATAACCGGATACCGGGTTTTTATTTTTTGGTATGATAGTTGCTTTATATCCTGAATGACATATCCGCAAATATTAATATGTTATGGAATCAATAATGACTCTATTTAATAACCAACTAAACATACTTTCTAAAGGTATCCTGATTTCGGGTGTTTTATCCCTTATTGCCTGCACAGCGCATGAGGCGCGTATTGAAACAGCGCCTGTGGTTGCCGAAGTGAAAAAGCCGACTACTTTTGAGCTTTTTCAAAAGTCTGCTGCGAATGGCAATATCGTCGATCAGTTTAATGTTGGCCAAATGTATGAAAATGGCTTGGGTGTAACCAGGGATATTTACCGTGCTTACTTATGGTATTCACTGGCTTATCAACATGGTAGCGATGATGCCCGATGGGCGATTGAAGACAGGGTAGACAAGGAGCTGACAGCCGAACAGAAAGCTGAAGCCAAGCAGGCAGTTAGCAAATGGAAAAAAGGTGAGGTGTTTTGAGAAAGCCTCGCTGTAGCGGAGTGGTTGTGAAGTTTTTGGCAGTATGCCTGGGCTTGCTTGCATCTGAAATTTTGCTGGCTAACCAGGGAAATGTTCGTCTTACTACGCGCCAAAGCGGAGAGTTGCAACTGCAAATCCAGCAAGCGACCCTGGCACAAGCGCTTGATAACATTGCCGACACAACCGGTGTGCAGGTGCATTATTCAGGCTTGCCCTCTGTGCTGGTATCGGTTGAATGTATTGGCGTAACAGTCAAGAGTCTCCTGGATTGCTTACTCAATAACAAAGCCGATGTTGTGTACAGGCAGCGTCCGGCTTTGGCAACGGCTTCTGGACAGATTGAAGTCGATGAAGTCTGGGTGCTGGGAAACAGTGCGGGTGTTGCAGGCAACGTTAAGATCAAAGCAACAGGTACCCAGAGCAAACCAACAGTCGCACAGGTTGACGGCGATGTAACTGATGAACTCCTGGCTCAGGCAAAATCCGCCGATGCCGGGGAGCGTGCCGCCGCGATAGCAGGTTTAATGTTGCAAGGACGGCCAGATGACGCCAAGGTCAGGAAGGTGCTGGAAAATGCCTTATCAGACCCGGATGCCAATGTCAGGGCGCAAGCGATTACCAGCCTGGCGGGCAGGGAAGGCTATGGTGCCGCCCCGGCTCAACTTGATGCTTTACAGGACAGCGATGCATCGGTTCGTTTGATGACGCTGGAGAGTGCCGGCAACAATGCCACGGTACTTGAGCAAGCGCTAACTGACAGCAACGAAGATGTGCGTATATTTGCAGAGATGAAGCTTAAGGAGTTATCGGCTGCCGGTGCCGAATCGGGAGTTCCATGAGTAAAACACTGGAGTAAGTATTTTTACAGGGTTGTTGAAAGAGAAGGCGAAATAACAATTGTTTTGCCAGAAAACTGAAGGTTTCTTAAGGAACTTGTCAGTGAATTTGTATCATTTTTACCGTCAGCATACTGGCGGCACGAGGATTATTATGAAAAATACAACTATAAGAAAAGCGCTGGTGTCTGCTGCGCTTATGTTTGCAGTGGCCGGTCAAGAATCGGTGCTTGCACATAATCTGCCTACCGGCAGCCAACTTGCCACAGCGATAGGAGCAACCGACTTATGGGAAGTCGTTTGTTTTGATGACGGCAACGGAACCCCCGATCATCTCGCCGCATCCATCATTGGGCAGTCGGCGGCAACTTCTCCTGCGTTAAGTTTACAGATTCGTGCACAAACACCTAAGGTTGCAGGACAAATCGTAAAGAGTATCCGGGATCCTAAAAATGGCGATGGTGCTTTTAGCCCGGAAATCAGTGTCAGGGGCGGAGAAGGCCAATACTGGATGCAAATCGATAAAGTGAATGCTGGCGTAGACAAATACAACGTCTCGTTTCATTGCGAAACAGCCGCTCCCAACAATGACCATACCGGCACCAGTTTTTACAAGCGTCAGACTGCTCAATAATTACTGATAACCTGACCTAGCTGATGAATTATATCAGTGCCTGTTTAGTGTAAATTTTACTGCTTTTACCGGCAGCACGAGGACTATTATGAAAAACTCAACTTTGAAAAAAACTTTTATAGCCGGATCATGTTTGATTGCCGCAGGGTATGCAAGCTTTAGTTTCGCTGCACCCAAGGATTATACCGCCTCCCTGCAAGCAAAACCTCCAGCGCCGGCAACCTCGGCTACAGCGACCGACCTTTGGAGAGTAACCTGCCCTGCCAAAACTACACGCCTGTCTTTACAGATAAGAAACAATACTGTCGGACGGCCTTATCTCAGCGCCCAGGTTCAGGTAGGCTTTAAAGCCAGAAACACTACCGATCTTACCGCCGGAACTACCACGGCTGCGGCCGCTTTGTTCAGTCCTATTGTTTACCTGGTCCCTACCGGCACAGCCGGAAAAGGCCCTTATTTTATACAAGTTAACCGTGGGGTGGCTTATAGTGCTGTACAAGCCTACACGCTCAGGTACGAATGCCTGACCGCTACGGGCAAACCCGTTCTGGCTACTCCGGCAGTACCTACTAAGTTGCAGGATAATTAATTAGTCATCCTGGCCACGTCCGTTTTTTGAACGGGCGTTTTTGTTTAAACGAGGCAGGCTAAAGCCCGACAGGCTTGCCCGCCTTGATACCCATGCAGGACGAAAAGATGTATCAATGGCTAAAAATTCTGATGTCCGCCGTGCTGGTGGCATTTACCACAGTCGAAATGTCGCTGGCAGCAGGGACCAGCGACAAAGCGCCGGAATGCGCATTAACCCCGATTGGTGATGTACAACAGTACAATCTGCAACAATTTAAAGGCAAAGTGCTGTATGTCGATTTTTGGGCATCCTGGTGCGGGCCATGCGCAAAATCATTTCCATTTTTGAATGGGCTGGAACAACAATTCAAGGATCGCGGTTTGCAAATTGTAGCGATCAACCTGGATGAAAAATCAACCGATGCAAAGGACTTTCTTGCCAAATACCCGGCCAAATTTACGGTGGCCGCTGATATCGATGAACAGTGTGCGCAAGACTTTGTTGTCAAGGCTATGCCGTCGTCATACCTGATTGATCGTAAAGGCATTATCCGCTATACCAATCTGGGCTTTAAAACCGGTGAAGCGGAAGAAGTTAAAGTACTGCTGGAACAGTTGCTGGCAGAGAAGTAGCTTTAAATACTTTTTAAACGTTGAATAAAAATAATTAATGAAAAACTCTCAACGAATAATACTGTTTTTGCTGGCTGGGGCGGTAATAGGTCTGTCAGCTTGCACTCAGGTAGCGCCGTGGCAACGCGGTACGCTGGCCAAATCGATTATGGCCCTGGATAGCAATCCTGCCCAAAGCGCCTTGCGCGGGCATGTTTATGGCAGCCGTGAAGCGGCTTCAGGCGGCGGTTCTTCTGGAGGCGGTGGCTGTGGCTGCTATTAAGTTCAGGTTAAAAAGCCAGGTTATAGCACTAGCTCGTGCATATCGACAGCTAGTCAGGTCTATACGCCCGCGCGTAACCCAAAGACAATCCTTACAGCCTGCCAGCCCTTCATTGCAGGCTTTGACAGCGGCGGCATTGGCTTTACCCGGATTAATGATGACATCGCCCAATGTTGCTGCTCAGGATAATGAAGCGACTTTTCAGTACGGTTATTACGACGAAGGTAAACGCCGTCTTTTTGGGAATAATAATAAATTAGATCCGATTCATGTCGATACGCTCAACACTACGGGCAGCATAAACCTGTTTGATCGAGTAAAGTTCGGCTTCAATTATGTCCAGGATACCTGGTCCGGTGCTACGCCTGTAGCCACTGCAACGCGTGGCTTCATGAGTAACCTGGTATCGGGAGCGTCAAGTCATGTCAATACAGGCTATAACTATGTCGATAAAAACTTTAATCGGCTAGAAGAGGTTTATAACGAGACAACGGGTGAAGTCCGCTATGTAAAAAACAAGCAAGACCAGCAATTAGTGCACATGATGACGTCAGCGTCACCGGAAACCCGTAAACAGGCCGATTTCAAGCTGGGTTATGAATGGAACGAAGCTGCGCTGGATTTAGGCGGCGGCGTTTCGGTTGAGCCTGATTACAACTCCAGCTTTGTCAACAGTAACGGGCGTTGGGATTTTAACCAGAAACTGACCACTCTTAACTTGGGGTTAAGCTACACAAACAGCAGCGTGAATGCGCAACGTGATCCCAATGCCAGCGGCTATGTTGATTATTCCTCGCAAAGTGCTCCGGGTACCGGTTTAAAAGACCCAATAACCGGCGAGCGGCAGGACTGGTCCACGCATTTGGGTTTAAGTCAGGTGCTGAATAAAAACGCGGTGCTTGACGGCAGTTTTTCTTACACTCGAAGTACCGGTTTTCTGGAGAACCCCTATAAAACCTCGACATTTATATTTAAAGACCCTGTTGCGCTAGATTATCTCGGCGTACCTGGCGTTTACAATGCGGAAATAATCAATGTGCTGGAAAACCGGCCTAACGTACGCAACCAGTTCACCTGGGACATGCGTTATACCCAATATGTCAATCCGCTGAATGCGGCCTTGCATTTTGATTACCGCTTCTTTCATGATAACTGGGGAATCAATGCCCATACCTTTGATGCGGCCTGGGATCAACCTGTTGGGCACGGCTGGACGGTAACACCGAGAGTCCGCTATTACTCGCAGGATGCCGCCGATTTTTATCAGCCCATTTTTTACTTCAACGAAGTCAAGCCGACCCGAAAATTCGGGCGTATTGATTTCAATAAACTGCCTATATCCAACTTTTCCAGTGACCAGCGTTTGTCGGGTTACGGGGCTTTAAGCGGTGGCGTGACCGTCAGCAAACAATTTGCCAAAGGTATATCCGTAAATGCCGGTTTTGAATACTATACCCATCAAGGAGCCCTGAAACTGGGTGGAGGCGGGGAGGGTAATTATGCCGATTTTAACTATTACATGATTAATGCGGCATTGAATGTCAATTTATCGGCGCTGTCCTTTGCCGGGAGTGGAGACAGCAGTCACAGCGAACATCACGATCATAGCCAGCACAGCAGTCATGCGCCTGCCGGAGTCATGTTCGACCACATGATCGGCAAAGCCGGTGGCATTATGACAGGTTACCGTTATATGTACGGACGTCAGGCGGGTGATATGTTGCACGGGGTGAATCCTGTCAGCGACAAAACCATTGCAAACAATGCTTGCGGAAAGGGGAAATGCGAGCTTGCGCCTGCCTATATGGACATGCACATGCACATGCTCGACCTGATGTATGCACCGACTGACTGGTTGAACCTGATGTTGATGCCGCAGTTTATGGATATGGATATGAGCCTGCGCACACTCAAAGGTGTCTCGCCTGTTGATGAGCATCACCATGATACCGGTGGTGTTGGCGATACGGGTATGTATGCGTTGTTTAAGATATTCAACAACCCCGGACATCACCTGCATACCGCGCTGGGCTTCAGTGCACCGACCGGCGATGTCGGCATAATGCTCAGACCAGGAGGGCACCACGGCGGGCCAGGCGGCTTTATCCATTATGGTATGCAGTTGGGCAGCGGTACCTGGGACTTCAAGCCAAGCATCACTTATACCGGGCAACAAAATAAATGGTCATGGGGCGCGCAGCTTAACGGCACATTGCGCATGGAAGACAGGAATGCATCCGGCTTTGCTTTTGGTGATATTTTCCAGTCTACCGCATGGGGCAGCTACAACCTGCTAAATTGGCTTTCCACTTCAGTACGGGCTGTTTACACGGAACAGGGCAAGGTAAGAGGCGGATTTAACGGCATACATCCTACCGACGGTTCTGTAGATTTTGCAAAGAATTATGGCGGGCATTATTGGGATGTCGGCTTCGGTATTAACGCTTCGATACCGAGTGGCGAGCTTGCTGGCAACCGCTTCAGTTTCGAGTGGCTTGAGCCTGTAGAAGACAAGGTTAATGGTTATCAGCTTGAACGTGAGGGAGCACTATCGGCTACCTGGAGTTATGCATTTTAAGTGTCGGCATTGCTGATTTACAGAGCATGAAATTATACCGACGCGAGTTCAAAGCCATGGGTTCGCCTTGTGATATTCAGCTATATGCAAAAAATCCTGAGCAAGCCAGGCACATCAGCGATATTGCTATTGCTGATGTGAATCGCCTGGAGACTCGTTACTCCCGTTACCGTAGCGACAGCTTTTTGTCCGCTATCAATCGCGTAGCCGCCTCCGGCGGCAGTATTGAGGTCGATGAAGAAACGGCGGGGTTGTTGAATTATGCGCTGGCTTGCTACCAGCAAAGTGATGGCTTGTTTGATATTACGTCGGGCATTTTGCGCCGGGCATGGCGCTTTGACCGGAATAGTTTGCCGGATCAAGCGCTAATCGCGGCATTGCTCAGTAACATTGGCTGGCACAAATTAAATTGGCAGCCGCCGCTACTTGAATTTCCAATGCCGGGTATGGAAATTGATTTCGGCGGTGTAGTCAAGGAGTACGCGGCAGACCGGGCCGCAGCACTCTGTAGCGATTCGGGTATCAGGCATGGTGCGGTCAATTTAGGCGGCGATATAAAAATTATCGGCCCACACCCGGATGGCAGTCCCTGGCGCATAGGCATACGTCATCCGCGCAGCAAGGATGAGATGATTGATACATTATTGTTGCATGAAGGCGCGCTTGCCAGTAGTGGTGACTATGAACGTTGCATTGTCGTGGACGGCGTCCGCTACGGTCATGTACTTAATCCCAAAACGGGCTGGCCGGTGCAGCATCTGGCATCGGTCAGCGTTGTTGCCGATTTTTGTGTTATCGCCGGCAGTGCCTCGACCATTGCCATGCTGAAGCAAAAAGACGGCCCGGCCTGGTTGAAAACGCTGGGTTTAGCGCACTTATGGGTGGATGTGCACGGGCAAAGCGGAGGAATGCTAGCTAATACTGGACAAGGCCGCAACTAACAAAACCAACAGGTTTCAGCCATATTCCCCCTCATTTAAAACAACTATATTTCAATGGATAAAAGCGTATGAGTAACAAGGCCTTGAATGCCTTCGGACGCACCGGACTTTACCTGACCGTCTTCACGACCGGTGCTTCGGTAATGGTGATTGAGCTTTTAGGTACGCGCCTGATTGCACCGTTTTACGGAACCAGTCTTTATGTATGGTCATCACTGATTTCGGTAACGATGATTGCGCTGGCTACCGGCTACTTTGTCGGTGGACGTTGGGCCGACAGTGCAAAACGTACAGGACTTTCACTGATTATTGCGCTCGCCGCGCTATTAACGCTGGTAATTCCGTGGCTGACACGGCCTGTATTACTGGCGACCGATCCTTTAGGGTTGAGAGCGGGTGCGTTTGTTAGCGCATTGTTGCTATTTTCGCCAAGCTTGACTTTACTGGGCATGGTCGGGCCTTTCGCTATTAAACTGGCAACCTCCAAACTGGACGGTGTCGGTAACAGTGCCGGTTCGATTTATGCGGTCAGCACGCTTGGCAGTGTAGTCGGCACTTTGGTGCTGGGGTTTTTCCTGTTTCCCCTGGTAGGTTCCCGCGAGATTCTTGTCGGCACAGGCTTGTTGTTGTTTCTGCTTGCAGTGAGTGTGGCTATTTATGAACAGAAACAACTAGGGGTTGCAGTTGCCCTGTTACCCAGCGTGCTGCTGGCAATAGTGGGACTGGGTTTAATGCCAAAAGTCGTCGGGGCAGGCCATGCTTATAATGGCGGAACCCTGTTTCAAATTCAGTCCGAGCGTGAAACCCTGTACGGTTGGGTGCGGGTAATCGATCAACCTTCACGCGATCTTCGCCTGCTGACTTCCGACGCCTCAGCTATCGGCGCATCCAGTATCAGAAACGGTCAAAGCAAGCTGATCTATCAGGACATTGTCGGCTTGATTCCAGCGTTAACGCCGAAAATGAACCGTTCCCTGATCGTTGGTTTGGGTGCCGGGCATATGGCAAAAGTGCTTTATGATAATTACGGTATTGTCACCGATACGCTGGAAATTGACCCTGCGGTTGCCAGCGCGGCTGTGGATTATTTCGGCTACAAGCCTACAGGGCAGGCCATCGTCGGTGATGCGCGTTATGAAATACGTCATTTATCGGGTAAATACGACCTGATTATCCACGATTGCTTCACTGGCGGCTCAGAGCCTGCACATTTGTTAACTGTCGAGACATTAAAACAGTTACGCAGTTTATTAGCAGACAACGGCATACTCGCACTTAACTTCGTGGCTTTCTCGCAGGGCGAACATAACATCGCTCTGGCATCAGTCGGGCGGACGATTGAACAGGTTTTTCCTCAGCAGGCAGTCTTTGTTTCCGAACCGGGCAAAGATTTCAACGATTTCATCTTCCTGGCATCCAGCCAACCAATCGATGTAAATGCCAGGACACTGACAGCCGAGCAAAGCAACTGGTTGACGAGTCGGGTTTTTCCGGTAGACAAAACCCAAGGCATGATCCTTACCGACAATCTTAATCCTCTTGAACATCTCCAGACGGCAAAAGCCGAATATTACCGCCGTTTCATTGTTGATTGGCTGGGACCTGATTTGTTAGTCCGGTAACAGCTATTTTGCCCTGTTTTGCTTTATACTGAAGCCTGTATCTTTGATCCATCAGGCGTTGGTCGAGGCAGTTTATGGGTAAATTATATATAATCAAGGCAGGAACGACTTTTCCGGAAACAGCGAAAAAATACGGTGATTTTGAGGACTGGACGCTTAAGGGCCTTGGCCTTGACCCAGGTCATGTCAGTATCGTCCATGCCCAACAGGGCGAACACCTGCCGTTGGTGCATGAATGTAGCGGGGTTATCGTTACCGGATCGCATGATATGGTGAGCGACGAACTGGCCTGGAGCGAGCGCATCGCTGACTGGATACCGGAACTGATCGATGCACAAGTCCCGTTTCTCGGCATCTGTTACGGGCATCAACTGCTTGCCAAGGCAATCGGAGGGCAGGTCGGTTATCATCCGGGCGGCGAAGAAATCGGCACTGTCAGCATTGACCTGCTCCCCGATTGTGCAACAGATCCCCTCTTTCAAAAACTCCCCTCCCGGTTTCAAGCCCAGGTTACTCATGAGCAAACCGTGTTATCTTTACCAGCCAACGCCATTCGGCTGGCAGCCAATGCTTTCGAAGATTGTCATGCCTTTCGCATAGGCGAGTGTGCCTGGGGTGTCCAGTTTCATCCCGAATATGATGCCGACATCATGCGTTCCTATATTGAAGCCGATGCAGCAGAACTCAAAGCGCTCGGACAAAACGTTACGGAACTCTGCAATCATGTCAGGGAAACACCGGAAGCGGCCAGCTTGCTTTTACGGTTTTCAGAAATAGTCCAGTTGAGCCGATAAGGAATTTCTATAATGACCCATAGCCACCATCCTGCCCAGGCACCCAACCGCCAAACGCTTTATGTCGCTATCGCGCTGGTATCCGGCATCGTAGCTGGTGAATTGCTCAATCTGACGCTCGGCGGATCAGATCCCGTGCTGAAGCAGATAATTGAAATATTCTCGGTGCTGACCGATGTTTTCCTGCGCTTGGTCAAAATGATTATCGCGCCGCTGGTTTTTTCCACGCTCGTAGTCGGTATCGGCGGGCTGGGCAACATCCAGACCGTTGGCCGCATCGGTATCAAGGCCATGCTGTGGTTTTTTTCGGCGTCAATCACCAGCCTGTTGCTGGGCATGTTGCTGGTGAATATATTTGAACCCGGCCTTTCCTTGCACATGCCGCTACCTGAAGTGGGAGCAGCGACCGGCCTGCACGACGTTAAGCCGACGCTGTCAGCATTTACTCAACACATGTTCCCGAAAAGTATTATCGAAGCAATGGCCAACAACGAGATACTGCAAATCGTCGTATTTTCGCTGTTCTTCGGTGTAGCGTGCGCGTCCCTGGATGAACTGGCCCGTCCCACTCTCAAGCTATTGGATTCATTGAGCCATGTCATGTTGAAAGTTACCAGCTATGTGATGCACTATGCGCCGGTCGCTGTGTTTTCTGCTATCGCTTCGGTTATCGCGCAAAACGGTATTAGTGTATTGCTGACTTACGGCAAATTTATCGGCGAATTCTATTTCGGGCTGGTGCTGCTGTGCAGTTTGCTGGGTTGTGTTGCCTTCCTGTTTTTGGGGAGACGAGTGTTGTCCTTAATTCGCCACATTCGTGAACCGATGCTGCTGGCGTTCGGCACCGCCAGTAGCGAAAGCGCTTACCCGAAGCTGTTGCAACAACTGGAACGCTTTGGCTGTGATGAAAAAGTCTGCGGCCTAGTATTGCCGCTGGGTTATTCGTTTAACCTCGACGGCAGCATGATGTATATGACTTTTGCAGTGCTGTTTATCGCCCAGGCTTACGGTATTGATATGCCACTTGCCGATCAACTGGTCATGCTGCTGGTGTTGCTGTTCACCAGCAAAGGCGTGGCAGGTGTCCCCAGGGCATCATTGATAGTCATAGCAGCCACGCTGTCGATGTTCCATATCCCAGAAGCCGGGTTACTACTCCTGCTGGGTATCGACCAGGTACTGGATATGGGACGTAGCGCCACCAATGTATTCGGTAACAGCATTGCTTCCGCGCTGGTCAGCCGCTGGGAAAATGCGCTACGAAAATAAAAACTGTGCTTGTGCTTTCAACCGCTATCGAATAATTGACTGAGGTACTTTATGAGTCAACCCGGACCAACTACAGAACCGCTTCACACACATTGCTGCATCGTTGGCGGCGGGCCTGCCGGCATGATGCTTGGCTTGCTTCTCGCACGCGCAGGCCTGGAGGTCGTAGTACTGGAAAAACATGCCGATTTTTTCCGTGATTTCCGGGGCGATACCATTCATCCTTCTTCCCTGGAGCTGATGCATGAATTGGGGTTGCTTGAAGAATTTTTACGCCTGCCGCACCAGAAACTTGAACGGATCAGCGCCTGTGTAAACGGCGAAACGGTCCCGGTTGCCGACCTGTCCTCATTACCGACGCACTGCAAGTACATCGCTTTTATGCCGCAATGGGATTTTCTGAATTTTATTGCCGAACAAGCCCAGCGTTACCCAAGTTTTCAATTGAAGTTGCAAACGGAAGTCACCGGTTTGATTGAAGAAGATGAACGCATAGTTGGCGTTAAGGCGGTAACACCTGAAGGTGAATTGGAAGTGCGGGCTGATCTGGTCGTTGCCGCTGACGGGCGATTTTCCGTGGTGCGTGATTGTGCGAAGCTGCAAATTATCGACCGCGGCGTACCCATCGATGTCTTGTGGCTACGCCTGTCCAGGCAAACCGCCGATATGTCCGCATCACTGGGGCATTTGCGCGGCGGCCGGATGATGGTCATGATTGATCGCGGCCAGTATTGGCAGTGCGGGATCATCATTGCCAAAGGCGGCCTCAGCGATATTCAACAGCAAGGACTGGAAGCTTTTCAAAATTACATTGCAGGCATTGTCCCGTTCATGGCTGACAGGGTTGGCGAAATTTCCGACTGGGATAAGGTGAAGCTGCTGACGGTACAGATTAACCGTCTGCAACAGTGGTTTCGCCCCGGCCTGTTATGCATCGGCGACGCCGCCCATGCGATGTCACCCGCAGGCGGTGTCGGTGTCAACTTCGCCATCCAGGATGCCGTAGCAACGGCCAACTGTCTGGCGACAAAACTGCGCGACGGACAAGTTCAGGTCAACGATCTGCGCCAAGTACAGCGACGACGTGAATTACCGACACGCCTGATTCAGGCTTTGCAAACATTTATTCATCAACATGTAGGTCGAGGAACGCCGGACACACCGACAACTGGTTTGCCGTTACCTGTCCGCTTGCTTAAACATTTCCCGTTATTACGCAGGATTCCGGCCCGTGTTATTGGTCTTGGATTTCGCCCGGAGCATATTGAGAAACCGGATGTGTGGGGTGGTTAAGATTTTGTTTCGCGCTCTATAACGTATAGCGATCTTGAATGTAGGGCGAAGCATGTTGCCTCGTTCTTAGAACTTCTTAAACTTTACACAGCTACTAAAGCCAATCAACTTTCAAATAAAGGCTAATTTAACTAGTAGTCCACCAATTTTATTTTGACGAATACTTAATGTAATTATTAATTTCCTATAGCAAGCCAATGAAATTGAGTAGATTATCCTATGCCAGCCAAAAAATATCGCGTAAAACTGACCGAAGCTGAACGTCAAGAATTAAAAGCGTTACTTAACAAAGGCCGAATAGCTGCGCGGAAACTAACCCATGCTCGAATCCTCTTGCAATGTGATGAATCAGATGCAATTCCAGTCAAGACAGATAAAGACATTG
>Ga0208754_100116_pt1 | contig 51097 bp, 40 predicted proteins | sample LakWasMet55_HOW8_2_FD_183889 | JGI IMG/M metagenome (GOLD analysis project Ga0208754, IMG submission 183889) | Freshwater sediment methanotrophic microbial communities from Lake Washington under simulated oxygen tension - Sediment Metagenome... | ecosystem: Environmental > Aquatic > Freshwater >... | reverse complement strand
GCGGCTCGCCCGGTTTGTACGCAAATCCTTGTCTTTTTCCAAAAATGACGGCTTCCATCGTATCGCCTTGCAGCTTTTTATTCATGAATATAATTTGGAACATGCCAGTTAAAATATAACCACTACCAAAATGTAAAGCATTATCCAAATAATGCTTTACAAACAGAGTTTTTTAAATATTTTCGTATCTTTCACGCACAGCCTGTTGTGAATAGACTGAGTCTCTTTTGTAGAACGTATTCCCAAGGGCTATGCACAACATCGTAATTTAATAAACCTACTACTTAAGTCACTTCATAGTTATCTTTTCCTGTTAAAATAACTCATGTTTTATTTGTGTGCCCTGCAACTTTTTTGAAAACACCTCTTCAAATCTGCGATATAAAAACCGTGCAAAATAATCTGGACATCTGATAATGAGTAAACTGATTAAACTTTTTCAAGATTCTTCTTCTCTCTATGGCAGCAATGCCAGTTTTGTTGAAAATTTGTATGAACATTTTTTGGAAGATCCTGAATCTGTTGATCCTAGCTGGCAAAAACAATTTCGAGAAATACACAATGGTGTTGATTATGAAACTCCTCACAGCCCGGTGGTGGAGCGCTTTGCCCAATTGGCGATCAAAACCCCGAACAGACTGGCCCAGTTACAAGGCTTTACTGAAGAAAGTGTAAAAAAACAATCGGCTGTTGCCCGCTTGATTAATCATTATCGGGTTCGCGGTCACCAGATTGCCAATAATAACCCGCTGGGTAAAACCACACCTCCGCCTCCCGACATGGACCCCGGCTATTACGGCCTTTCTGAACCGGATATGGATACCTTGTTTGATACCGGCTCGCTCCATAGTGACCGGCGTTTGCCTTTACGCGACATTATTGCCAGCTTAAAGGAAATTTACTGCGGCAGTATCGGTTCTGAATACATGCACATCGTTGATACCCATCAACGGCGCTGGCTGATAAACCGTATGGAAAATGCTAAAGCCAGTTTGAAGCTGGGGGCGGAAAAGAAGCTATGGGTGCTCAAATTGCTGACCGCTGCGGAAGGCATAGAAACCTATTTGCAGAACCGCTTTGTCGGTCAAAAACGCTTTTCACTTGAAGGCGGGGAGTCGTTGATCCCCATTCTGGATGAATTGATACAATGTTCCGGTGCGCAAGGCACTAAAGAAATTGTTATCGGTATGGCGCATCGAGGCCGTCTGAATGTTCTGGTCAATATTCTGGGCAAAAGCCCTGCCAGCTTATTCGACGAGTTCGCAGGCAACACTAAAGTGGCACCGGGCGTACGTTCGGGTGATGTTAAGTACCACATGGGTTTTTCATCCAACATAGAAAGCTCTGGCGGGCCTGTACATATTACGCTGGCGTTCAACCCTTCACATTTGGAAATTATTAATCCTGTGGTTGAAGGTTCTGTCAAAGCCCGTCAAGATCGTGCAGGGAAAGACAGCCAAAATACGATTATCCCTGTACTGATCCACGGCGATGCGGCTTTTTCAGGACAAGGTATTGTCATGGAAACCTTGAATATGTCGCAAACCCGCGCATTTTCAACAGGCGGTACGATACACATCGTGATTAACAACCAGATTGGCTTTACCACCAGCAACCCGTTGGATGCGCGGTCAACGTTATACTGCACCGATGTAGCCAGCATGATTCAGGCACCTGTCTTCCATGTTAACGGCGATGACCCGGAAGCGGTTATCTTTGTGACCAAGTTGGCAGTGGATTATCGGATGACGTTTAACAGGGATGTTGTGATAGACCTTATCTGCTATCGCCGCTTGGGACATAACGAAGCAGACGAGCCGGCCACTACCCAGCCCGCTATGTATAAAAAAATCCGCAAGCACAAAACGACGCGGAAGATCTATTCAGATGATCTGATCCAGGAAGGGGTCATCAGCACAAAACAGTCCTTGGAACTGGAGCAGGAGTACCAGAAACTGCTTGAATCCGGCCAGATTGTCTCCCGACCGGTTTTGCCCAGTAGTACTTATCTGTATTTCAAACAATGGAACCAGTACCTTAACAAAAGTTGGGATACGCCTTGTAATACGGCTGTTTCCTTAGATCATTTAAGATTCTGCAACGACAGGATGCAACGTCTGCCTGTTAACTTTGAGTTGCATCCCAGAGTAGCCAAGGTTATGGAAAACCGCCGTAAAATGGCAGCAGGCGCGATGCCTTTGGATTGGGGTTTTGCTGAAAACATGGCTTATGCCACGCTCATTATAGAAAAACATAATATTCGTTTGACCGGGCAGGATGTCGGGCGGGGTACTTTCGTGCACCGTCATGCGGTATTGCACAACCAAATCAACAATAAAACCCACACCCCGCTTAAACATCTGGATAAAGACCAGGGCAGGGCGCAGATTTATGATTCGCTGCTTTCTGAGGCTGGCGTATTGGGTTTCGAATACGGCTACAGCACGACAACCCCTAATACCTTGGTGATATGGGAAGCACAATTCGGCGACTTCGCCAACGGCGCGCAGGTTGTTATCGACCAGTTTATCAGCTCGGGCGAAACCAAATGGGGGCGTTTATGCGGTCTGGTTATGCTGTTGCCGCACGGGTTTGAAGGCCAGGGGCCGGAGCATTCGTCCGCAAGGCTGGAACGTTATCTGCAACTTTGCGCTGAACATAATATGCAGGTTTGCAACCCGACTACGCCGGCACAGATATTCCATTTGTTACGCCGCCAGATATTGCGCCCTTTCAGGAAACCCTTGATTATCATGAGCCCGAAAAGCCTGTTGCGACATAAATTGGCGGTTTCTTCATTGGAAGATCTGACCACAGGGCGATTCCAGCCTATCATTGGTGAGCAGGACGACATCAATCCTAAAAAAGTCACCCGTTTTATTTTGTGTGCGGGGAAGGTTTATTACGATTTGCTTGAAGTGCGTCGTCAGGATAATCTCAAGGATGTTGTTATAGCCCGTATTGAGCAACTGTATCCGTTCCCGATTGATTTATTCAAGGCGGAAATAGCCAAATACCCGAATTTGGCAGAATTTATCTGGTGTCAGGAAGAGCCTAAGAACCAGGGAGCGTGGTATAACTCCAGGCATCACTTTACCGACAACCTGCAACCTCAAATCAAAGTTACTTACGCCGGCAGGGAGGCCTCTGCTTCACCGGCTGTCGGTAATTTTCGCGTCCATATAGAGCAACAAAAAGCTGTCGTACAAGCGGCCCTTTACGGCAAACCTTCAGGAAAATAAAATGAGCATTGAAGTACTAGTACCCAACCTACCCGAATCTGTTTCTGATGCGACACTCATCACCTGGCATAAAAAAGCCGGTGATGTTGTTAACAAAAACGAAAACCTGGTCGATCTTGAGACAGATAAGGTAGTGCTTGAAGTCACCGCGCCAGAATCAGGCATACTCAGTCAGATTCTGAAGGAAGATGGGGCAATAGTGACCAGTGGTGAAATACTGGCAATTTTGGAGTCAGGTGTGAGCCAGAAGCCAGCGTTAACCAATGTAGCAACTGAAGTTGCCGTATCAACGCAGAGCGATGCAGACATTCCGCTTAGTCCTTCGGTACGCCGCTTAATTAATGAAAATACGCTTGATCCATCAGCAATAACAGGTACCGGAAAAAGCGGTCGCTTGACTAAAACCGATGTTCTGGAACACCTCAACAAACAAGCACCGGCTCAAGCGCAGCCAGCCGAAGTTAAAATTGCCCAGATAACTGAAGTAAAACCGGAGGTTATCAAAGCTATTGAACCGTCTTCTTCACCTGCTTCAAATCTGCGCCCTGAACAGCGCGTACCAATGACCCGGTTACGGGCTAAAGTTGCCGAGCGCTTATTGCAAGCCCAACAGAATGCCGCCATGTTGACGACATTTAATGAAGTCAATATGCAAAACGTCATTGACTTGCGTAATCAGTACAAAGAACGGTTCGAAAAAAAGCATAATGTTAAGCTGGGTTTTATGTCGTTTTTTGTGAAAGCCTCCATCGAAGCCTTGAAGCATTTTCCTGCCATTAACGCTTCCATTGATGAAAATGACATTATTTATCATGGTTACTACGATCTGGGCATTGCCGTCAGCACCCCGCGCGGGCTGATTGTGCCGGTCATCCATGATGCCGACCAACTGGACTTTGCCGGCATTGAAAAAAGTATTGCCGATTACGGTGACAAAGCACGCAAAGGCACCTTAAGCTATGATGACTTAAAAGGCGGCACCTTTACCATTACTAACGGCGGTGTTTTTGGTTCGATGTTATCCACGCCTATACTTAACCCGCCGCAGTGCGCCATTTTGGGTATGCACGCCATCAAAGAACGGGCTGTTGTGGAAAACGGCCAGATTGTAATCCGCCCGATCATGTATCTTGCGCTGTCTTACGATCACCGTCTGGTTGATGGGCGCGAAGCAGTACAGTTTTTGGTTACCATAAAAGAATGCCTGGAAGCGCCCGCCCATCTCTTGCTTAACATTTAATATTATGACCAAAAAGCGCGTACCCTCCGGGGCAAAAGCACATTACGATGTCATTGTCATTGGCGCTGGACCTGCGGGCTATTCCAGCGCCATTCGATGCGCACAGCTCGGTTTAAAAACAGCCTGCATCGACAACTGGCGCAATAAGAAAGGCCAGAATAACCTGGGTGGTACTTATCTGAGCGCCGGCTGTATAGCATCCATAGCCTTGCTGGAATCATCCAAGCTTTATCATTCGCTCAAACAGGATATAAAAAAACACGGGATTCAGGCGGAAAATATTTCCGTAGATATTCCGCAGATGATCCAGCGCAAGGATGACATTGTCGCTACGGTCGGCAGTAAAATTGCCCAGCTGTTTGCCCATCACAAGGTTGACCGTATTCACGCAAAGGCCAAGCTGCTAAACGCCAGACAAGTGGAAATAACACCGGTAGAGCATTCAGGGCCGGAACGCCGAAATGCCACCGACCTGGAAATATACCCTTTTTCAGGCCCGGAACAGCGGATAACCACAACCAAGGTGCTTGATGCCAAACATATTATTCTCGCAACCGGCTCAGTGCCTATAGAACTGTCCTGCGCGCCGATAGACAATGAATTTATTATTGATTCTATTGAAGCTCTGAACCTTGACGCTGTTCCTAAAAAACTGGCCATTATCGGGGCGGGGATTGTAGGGCTGGAATTAGCCGGTATCTGGAACAGGTTGGGCGCTGAAATCATTATGCTGGAAGCACAGGAAACCTTCTTGCCCTTACCCGACCAACAGATCTCGCGGGCTGCTTATCGTATTTACAGCCAGCAGGGACTGGATATGCGTTTGGGTACACGAGTGATTTCTGCCAAAAAACGCAACAAAAAAGTCATCATAGAATATCAGGACCAGGAAGGTACTCATACCTTGCGTGTCGATAAGCTCATCGTTGCTTCCGGTCGCAAGCCCAACACCGAAAATCTGGCTTCGGCGGAAGCCAATTTGCTGCTTGATGAAGACGGTTATGTTCACGTCAACGACAATTGCCGGACTAACTTGCCCGGTGTTTACGCGATTGGTGATTTGACCATACTCGGGCCGATGCTTGCGCATAAAGGCATAGAAGAGGGTACCTTCGTTGCCGAGCAAATTGCCGGTATCCATAGCACTATCAATTACAATAACCTGCCCAGTGTGATTTATACCGACCCTGAAATAGCCTGGGTAGGTCAAACAGAACAGGTGTTACGCGCTATGGGAGAACCGATAAAAATCGGTACTTTTCCATTAAACGCAACCGCCCGCGCACTTGCGACGGGCAAAACCGAAGGTCTGGTAAAAATCATTGCCCATGCTGAAAACGATACTATACTCGGCGTTCATATTATCGGTACCCATGCATCTGAACTGATAGCCGAAGCGGTACTTGCGATGGAGTTTTCCGCCAGTAGCGAAGACTTATCCCAAACTATCCATGCCCACCCTACCTTGTCAGAAGCCATGCATGAAGCCGCTTTGGCGCTTAAAAAGAAGACCTTGCAGTTGCCCGTGGGGAAATGAACACAGGTATACAAACAGATCATACCGCCGTCAATTCGGCATACGTTTCATGCTCAGCTTTTCATATTATTTTTGTCAACTTAAGTTTTTAAGGATACAACAAAGAGTTGTGAAGTTTCAAAAACCTCGCAACTCTTACATGAATTAAAAATATTGCTCGACAAAACAAAAATGACCAAGTACCGGGCATACCGGGTTGGCAAATGGCAGCATGATAAAATCGAGCCTATTGTAATAAGTAATTTCATTGTACCTTGCTCGCTTTATATTTTACAATTCAGCCGGATATATGAGGTCATCGGGCGGTTTGTATCCATAATGAAACGTGTTTGGCCGCCCCTTCATTGATAAAATAAATAATAATTCTGGAGGATAATATGTTTAAAATTCGTTCGCTGGTTACAGCGCTGGCTTTAGCAGGTTCTATTTCAATGGCTTACGCTTGGGAAGCTTTGCCAACAGAAGTACCTGCACCTGCCGATAATCCCACGACGGCTGCCAAAGTCGAGCTGGGACAACAGTTGTATCACGATCCCCGTTTGTCTTCCAGCGGCACCGTGTCGTGCTCTTCTTGCCATAATACAGCGTTGGGCGGGGAGGATAACAGACCAAATTCTGTGGGTGTTGGTGGTCAGACAGGTGGGCGTAGTGCACCGACGGTATGGAACGCTGCTTTTAACGAAGTCCAGTTCTGGGATGGCAGGGCAGCAAGCCTTGAAGCGCAAGCCGCAGGTCCGGTAACTAACCCTATTGAAATGGGCATGGATAACTGGGATGGCGTAGTTGCTCGATTGAAGACAATTGAAGGCTATCAAAAATCGTTTGATGAGGTTTTCGGTAAGGATTCGATTTCTAAGGAAAATGTGACAAAAGCTATTGCGGCTTACGAACGGACACTCATTACTCCTAACAGCCCTTATGACAAGTATGCTTCAGGCGATACGTCAGCATTAACCGCGCAACAGGTACGCGGTTTGGAAAAGGTTGCCGAACTGGGTTGTACCGGTTGCCATAGTGGTCCTGCGTTTAACGGGCCGGGTGTATTTCAGCGTTTTCCTGTGACGCCTAACGGTTATTTCGAAGCACAATATCATTTCAGCAAAGATAAAGGCTTGGCAGAAGTTACCAAAAAGCTGGAAGATGAGCATTTGTGGAAAGTGCCGACTTTGCGCAACATCGCTTTAACTGCACCCTATTTTCACAACGGCTCGGTTAAAACCCTTGAACAAGCTGTGACAGTAATGGCAAAAGTGCAATTGGGCAAGAATCTGTCAGAAGGCGAAGTTGCAGATATTGTAGCTTTCCTTGATGCCTTGACAGGTGAGTTCCCAAAACAAAAGCTGCCAACTCTACCACCCACTCCTGGAAAAACCTTTAATTAAAAAGCAGGGTTATTGTTATCCCGCTACCAAGGGCACGAAGAATATTCATGTCCTTGGTTATTTCTGCAGGGAGATAATCCCAGTGTTTCCAGAAATATTCCCGTATTAATTTTCTATATAGACAGGCGTTGCGGCTATCCGCGCATCTATCTGTCTTGATATTTCCAGATAAGCAGGGCTGTTTACCGAGTTAAAGCGTTCTTTAAATTCAGCTTCATTCATGTGCTCGGGCAGGTCTCTGGGATCAGGCATAAAATCGCTGTAATCTTTTATCGCCGCCATAGCTTTTTGAATTTTCCGGGCATTTTCCGGCGATGAAGTCGCCATTTCTCCAAAGCGTGTACCGGCTTTGTCAGCTGCCAAATCGACAAAACTGAAGCCACTACCGCCTTCTATCGCATCACTTAATTCTTTTTCTTCACCTATAACTTGTGAGACCTGACCGTTCAATGACGCGGTAAGCGCCGCAGAGGCAATAAAGTGCTGGGCCAAATCTGTTCTTTTATAAAGAAATGCTGAATAGCGTTTTCCTACGCCAAGTTTTGCAGCGATGGAGGACAGGAATTGGTCAGTTTCCCGTTTGTTAACATAATCGTTGATGGCAATAATGGCCGCCCGGTTTTCTGCTATAGCGTTATTTGTATTCGAGCGTTGATAGGCCAGCTCAAATACAGGCTTTATCAGGTCGGCCAGTGACAAGCGCCATTTCGGGTCATGTTGCCCGATAACTTCGGCGAGTTTTTGCTGGTAAATTGTCAGGGTAGGAGGGTCATCGCTTTGCGTCAGGAAATTTCGTGCCTGTATTAAAGTTTCCAGATTGGAAAAATAGGTAATGGTTATTTTTTCCGAATCAATCCTAACAGCTTTAATAGGGCGGGTTGCCAGAATAAAGTACTCATTCAACGATGAATGCCGAATAATAATATCAAGAACGTAAGCAGCCAGGCTGGACGGAAGCAATAATATTCCAGCTTTAAACTTGGTGATGGTGGGCAAAGGGTTGCCGTCCACATTACCTAATCTTAGGGTGACGTTAAGATACTTCGCAAAGCTGTTTTCAGGTAAAGTTGCGGTAACAATAAACTTTAGCTTGTTATCCTTGAGTGAAATGTCCACTGCACTTTTACTGTAGCGGTTTAGCAAATAATTGGCGGCAAGATTGAGGTCATCCTTGCTTAATTCGATGGTGCCTATTTCATCAGGTTTGGTTTTGGAACCTTCATGAAGAATTTTCTTGGCCCGGATGACGTCTTCATGGCTAAGCGCCCAGCCCAACTTAACGTCAGGCTCGTTACTGACGCCGAAAAAAACAATTATCGTGCACAAAACCGATAGGGTTATTAGGCAATACAAAGGAACAAGCAGTAAAAATCTCATAAATGCTTTACGAGAACGACAGCGTAAAATCCGCCGCCTTCATATAATCCGCCTCCAGAATCAAATCAGCACGGGTCAATGGTGATTGGCTTAACCAATCAACCGGGAATTTTAAAGTTATAGTCGTTCTTTCTATTGCTATTGCAAAGTTGGGCAGCTCATCATCATGGCGATTGCGGCGTAATAATACCGCCAGACGCAATATGAGAGTCAGATAAGGTGCTTGCGTGTTCCAGGGCTCCGGTAAATCCTGAAAGCGGGAAAGCGCGAATTTGCGCCTGTGCGAGCGGATGATGGTTGCCAGTAAAATCTGGTCCTGCTTGGAGAAACCAGCCAAATCACCATTTTCAATAATATAGGCACTGTGTTTATGGTATTGGCTATGGGCAATGTCCCTGCCTATTTCATGTAAGTCAGCCGCCCATTTCAGGAATTGGGTAGCATTTTCATTGATAAACAGGCAAGCATCGGGATTTAATTGGTTCAGAATATAACCAATGGTTTTTTTAATGCGGAATGCTTGCGCTTTGTCACTATGATAACGTCCAGACAGGCCCTGCACGGTTACGGAACGAATATCCTGGTGGTAAATCCGCCCTAGCAAGTCATGAATCAGGCCTTCCCTCAGTGCCCCGTCAGATATTGTCATCTGCTCAATACCCAAGGTTCTGAAAGTCGCATACGCTATAGCTACGCCCCCTGGAAATACCGGTAGCCGTTCCGGGTCGAGATCTGGCAAATCAAGTTCTGAAATGTGGTTGCGCTGGATCATGTAACTTACCAGCTGCTCCAGACCATCGCGGGTTATACCATTGTTGCTCCAGTTTTTGGCTTCCAGTACTTTAGCTATCGCCCGCAAGCTGCCTGAAGCGCCGATTGCTTCATCCCAGTTGTTACGGTGGAACTTCTTTTCGAACGGTTCCAGTTCCTGTTCGGCAAACAGGCAGGCTTGAGTGAAGCCTATTCTCGACAACTTCCCGTCCCTAAAAAACCGGTCGCTGACGGTAACGCAGCCCATGTATAGACTTTCTTTTTCCTTCGGTGTGTCGCCTGTACCAATAATATATTCAGTACTGCCGCCACCTATGTCCATGACCAGACGTAAACTGGCATTACTGCCCAAGCTATGGGCAACGCCCTGATAAATCAGCCGTGCTTCTTCAATGCCTGAAATGATGTGGATAGGGTGGTGTAAGGCTTTTTCCGCTTTGACCAGAAATTCAGTGGCGTTTTTAGCTGTGCGCAAGGTATTGGTACCGACGATGCGTACACTGCCAGGAGGAAAATTGCGGATTCTTTGGCCAAATCTTTCCAGACATTCCAACGCCCTAGTCTGGGTTTTATTGTCCAGATTGTTTTTTTTATCCAAGCCTGATGCCAGCCTGACCATTTCTTTTAGACGATCTATCGTTGTTAATTTACCCTGATTCAGGCTACAGACAATCATGTGGAAACTGTTAGATCCAAGGTCTACAGCAGCAACAATTTCAGGTGGGTTCTTTTGCATGAGTCATCCAGTTTTGTCTACGAAGCTTGTTAATTTCTGATAAGATTGCAGGACTTTAGCTGCCGCTGAGTTCATTTTACAATGGATACAGTGGTCAATTTAACTTAATTTAAAGACTTCCGTTAAATGCTCCCGTCAAATGCTAGTTCCCCCATTAATGCATTGTCCCTGCGTAATCTAAAAAAAACCTATAACAATGGTATGGAAGCCTTAAAAGGCATCAATCTTGATGTTGAGGCTGGCGATTTTTTTGCCTTGCTCGGTCCTAACGGGGCAGGTAAATCGACAGCGATCGGCATCATCAGCTCCCTGGTTAATCCAAGCAGTGGCTCGGTCAGCATATTCGGCCATGACCTCATCAATGAACGAGCAAAAGCCAAAAGCTGCATCGGTCTGGTTCCCCAGGAGGTCAATTTTAACCAATTTGACACTGCCAAAAGTATTGTTATGAATCAGGCCGGTTACTACGGCATCCCGCGCAAACTCGCACTGCAACGGACTGAATACTGTCTTAAGCAAATGGATTTATGGGATAAGCGGGACATCGTTTCCAGGCGCTTGTCGGGCGGCATGAAACGCCGGGTCATGATTGCCCGCGCCATGGTTCATGCGCCCAAATTATTGATTCTGGATGAACCGACTGCCGGTGTCGATATAGAAATTCGCCGCTCCATGTGGAAATTGATGCAGGAAGTTAACCAGCAAGGCACGACCATCATTTTGACGACCCATTATCTGGAAGAAGCAGAAAGCCTGTGCCGTAACATTGCGATCATCGACCAGGGCCGTATTGTCGAAAACTCCGATATGGCAAGTCTGTTGGCCCGGCTTAATGTCGATCATTTTATACTCGATCTGGCTCAACCGATTACTACTGTACCTGTTATTGACGGCTACCATTTTGAACGTGTCTCGGACAAAATACTGAATGTCGCTGTCCCCAAAGAAAATGGCCTCAATCGCTTATTTAATGAATTAACGGCGCATAATATCCAGGTTATCAGCCTGAAAAATAAAACCAACCGTCTGGAACAATTATTTATGGATTTGGTGGATGCAAAAACTGAAGGTAATAACTAATGAATTATTCCATTGCTTTTAGAACGATAGTTACCAAGGAGATTTACCGGTTTATCCGAATCTGGCCGCAAACCTTATTGCCGCCTGCGATTACCACAGCGCTGTATTTTCTGATTTTCGGCAAGCTGATAGGCGACAGGGTAGGGACTATCAATGGTGCCAGCTACATGGACTATATTGTTCCCGGTATTATCTTGATGTCTGTTATTAGCCATTCTTATGCTAATGTCGTTTCCTCCTTTTACTCGACCAAATTTCAACGCAATATCGAAGAGCTGCTGGTTGCCCCGGTGCCGAACTGGGTCATTTTGGGTGGTTATGTTAGCGGCGGCATTATCCGAGGATTATTGGTAGGTGTTGTGGTGGCATTAATATCAATGTTTTTTGCCGACTTGACCATCAATAACGCTTATATTGCAATTAGCATCGCCATTCTGACGGCAACCCTGTTTTCTCTGGCAGGTTTTATTAATGCAGTACTTGCCGAAAGTTTTGACGATATTTCAATCATCCCGAATTTCGTATTAACCCCCTTAAGCTATCTGGGCGGCGTATTTTATTCGGTAGATATGTTGCCGGGCATTTGGCAGACGATTTCAATGGGCAACCCCATTCTCTACATGATTAATGCATTTCGATACGGATTAATCGGCATCACTGACATCGATATTCGACTGGCTTTTGCTATGACCGTCGGATTTATTATTATCCTGACATTTTTCAGTCTATATCTTTTGTATAGAGGAACTGGAATTAAGAACTGAATTGGCATTGTTAATTCAGTATAGGTTTTTAATTTGTAGGCTAGGATTTTTAACTACATGAAAATGAATAACTATACAAAGTTAACAATGCCATGTTGTGTAGATACTTATACTTGCAAGGACAGCATAGAGATTGCCCCTAAAGTCGTTTTTTCATTAAAAAACTCGATTTGTTCGTCATCCTCTTGTAGTCCCAGAATATACAACAGTGGTAAAAAATGTTCCGGGGTGGGCACTGCAAGCTGGGCGTAAGACCCCAGTTGTTGATATTGGATAATGGCTTGATGGTCGTGTTGTATTATCAATTGCTTGATACGCTGTTCAAATGCAAGAGCCCAATCAAGTGCCGAATCATTCCAGACGAGTTTGCTCAGATTATGCACAATGTTGCCGCTACCGATAATCAAAACACCTTCATTACGCAGCCAGCGTAGTGCTTTACCGAGTTCGTAATGCCATTCAGGAGTCCTGTTACTAGCCATGCTAAGCTGCATGACCGGAATATCAGCATCAGGAAACAGATGGCATAAAACCGACCAGCAGCCGTGATCCAGACCCCAGTCGTCATTCAGTTTAATCGGCGTTTGCTTCATGATTGCCCGGATGTGTTCGGCTAGCACCGGGCTGCCGAGGGCAGGGTAGTCGATATCAAAAAGTGCCTGAGGGAATCCGTAAAAATCATGAATAGTGCGTGGCTTTTCCATCGCCGTGATTTCGGTGCCGATGGTTTGCCAATGAGCCGAAATACACAAAATTGCTTTCGGCGTAGGCAAAGAACGTCCCCATTCCGCCCAGGTACGGCTAAATTCGTTATCTTCAATGGCATTCATCGGGCTGCCGTGGCCTATGAACAAGGCAGGCATGCGTGATCCGTTAGCAGTCAGGGCTGTTTCGGCGATATTATCGGCTTGATTCATAGGCTTTGTTTATTCGACTTGGATAGTATTCGGCAGGGCTATGCTGCAAAACGACCGGATTTAAAATCATCAATCGCTTGCAGGATTTGTTCCTGGGTATTCATTACAAACGGACCGTGTTGCACAATCGGCTCATGCAAAGGTTGCCCGGCGACCAGTATAACGCGGCTGGCTTGGGTCGCTTCCAGCACGACGCCATCGGCTGCTGTTGTATTGCCCAGTACAGCCATGCGTTGTGCGGCCACTGCCCGCCCTGACACAGACACTTCCCCGCGATAGACATAGAAAAAAGCATTATGTCCGGTCGATAGCGGTTGTCTGAAGCTGCTGCCTGCGGGCAAATGCAGGTCCAGGAACAGCGGCTGGGTCCTGGGTTGCTGTATTGCGCCTGCCATACCATGACTGATGCCTGCAATGACCCTGACCTTGACACCATCCACAGTGGTGAATTCCGGTATTTGCCCGCTTTGGACATCACGATAGCTTGCTTCTACCATCTTGTCGCTGGCAGGCAGATTTATCCACAGTTGAAAACCTTCCATGAGTCCATCCTGCTGTTCGGGCATTTCGGAATGGATAATACCCCGGCCTGCCGTCATCCACTGGATGCCGCCGGTTTCCAGCAAGCCCCGGTGGCCGACGTTATCACTATGGCGCATCCGGCCTGCGACCAGATAGGTCAAGGTTTCAAAACCGCGATGCGGGTGATTGGGAAACCCGGCGATATAATCCTGCGGTGAATCGCTCTTGAAGGCATCCAGCATCAAAAACGGGTCCAGTCTTTTTTGCAGGGACTGACCTAAAACACGAAGCAATTTAACACCCGCACCATCCGACGTGGCTTGACCGATAACCACCTGCTCAATGTTACGGGAATGCTGTACGGCATCGGCTCTGCTTTCCTGAATATTCATGGCACACCTCTTAAAAATAAATTGACGAACACTTATGCCGCCACTGCGGCGATCTGCTTTTCAGCAGAGTCTAAAGCTTGCTGTTGTATGTCGGCTCCCCTTGCCAGGCCTTCGGCATAGATAAAACTGACGTTACTTATACCCAGAAATCCCAGCACAGTTCGCAGGTATGATGTTTGAGAGTCATTGACCGAGTCGCGGTGGATGCCTCCGAATGCCTGGATGACATAGGCTTGTTTATTTTGTAACAAACCTTCCACACCGTTTACGGTATAGCGGAAAGTGACTCCTGCCCTGGCAATCGCGTCTATCCAGGCTTTAAGTTGTACCGGGATACCGAAATTGTACATTGGGACGGCCAAAACAACATGATCCGCATTCTGAATCTCGGCAATTAGCGCGTCATCCAATGCAACCCGGCGAGCCTGTTCCGGTGTACGCTGGTCGACTGGAGTCATCAATGCAGTCAATGCGGCTTCATCCAGCATCGGGTGCGGGTTTATGCCCAAATCCCTGGTCACCAGATTGGCTGATGGATATTCGTTGCGCAATCTGGCAACCAGTAAATCAGCCAGTCGGCTGGAATAAGAGTTTTCAGCGCGGATACTGGAATTAATTTGTAAGATATTCATGTAAGTCTCCCAAGCATTAGTTAATGTGGGTGTTACTATATTCGCTAATATAATTGCACAGAAGACCATAAAATGGATAACATTGTTCCACTGGAGGAACAATGTATGCAAATAGAACCTAATGATCTTTGGCTGTTTGCCAAAGTGGCCGATAGCGGCAGTTTTTCGAAAGCCAGTCAATTAATTGGCTTACCCAAATCGACGCTGTCACGGCGTATCAGTAATCTTGAACGTGAATTGGGTGAGCGCTTGTTACAGCGCACTACCCGCAAGCTTAACCTGACTGAATTCGGGCTGAGATTAGTCCAGCATGGTCGGCAGGTGGGGGAGGAAATAGAAGCGGCGGTTGCACTGACACAACATCGCCAAATTCAGCCCAGCGGCGTGTTGCGGATTTCCATGCCTAATGATTTTGCCAACCTGCTGCTGGCACCCTTGCTTGCCGAGTTCATTGAAGCTTACCCGGCTATTGCACTGGAAATAGATCTTACTGCCCGGCGAGTGGATTTGTTGAGTGAGAGTTTTGATCTGGCGATACGGATGGGCGACTTGCCTGATGATGCGACACTGACGGCGAAACGGGTTTATCGGCATGCATCGGGTCTGTATGCTTCCCCTGACTATCTGTCCAGACGTGGCTCGCCTGAACAGCCGCAGGAATTGCTGAAGCATGAAGCGCTGCATCTGCTGACCCGAACCCGAGAGCGCCAACCCTGGCAACTTAACAAGGGTGAAGAACAATGGACAGGGGTTCCGCCAGGCCGGGCGTCAGCAAATTCACCGGAATTACTGGTAAGACTGGCAAGGCAACACCAGGGCATCGTTGCCGTTCCTGCACCTTATGCCCAGGTTTATGTGCAAAGCAACGAACTCGTTCGGGTACTTCCCGAATGGAGCTTGCCTCAGGTTAGCGCATGGGTAGTTTTTCCGGGTCGACGCCTGATGCCTGCCAAGACCAGGGTTTTCATTGATTTTTTAGAAGCCGCTCTACATAGGTAAATTTAACTTATTTGCCGGATTTACTGGCTGTAAATCAACGATAGACTATATTTAAATCAATAAATGTCTGCATCTTTATAAAACCCGTATAGCAGGCTGTTTTAAACAAATCAGAGGCAAATAAATATACCAAATCAAGAGGAAATCATGGTCCAGTCCCGCTTAAACCCTGAAAAACCACTGGCGATTACCGCCATTTGTGTCATCGGTATTATTAACGCTACCCAATTGATTAACCTTGTTTTATCGCCGATGGCAAAACAGCTGGGTTCGGTTTACCCGGTTTATTTTTTCTTGTCCGTTATTGTCAGCCTGATCTGCGTTGCTGGTTTGTGGTTCCTGAAACGATGGGCGGCATTGGCTTATAGTGTTACGCTGGTTTGCAATCAGTTAGTATTACAGGCAATGGGATTATGGGAAATTACGGCTGTGGTGATTCCGGTCGTTATCATCGGGTTTTTGTACAGGTATTTTGACAAGATGTCCTAGGGCAGGGCGGGCAGCAGCGATAAGCTGCGCTTCAGGCATAACATTTTATATGTTACAGGTTGTCCACTATTCTTTTACTAATGCATGAATTCACCAAAAGATAATTTTTTATTTCCTGAGGTTGCAAATCTTTTATCTGCAACCCCAAGCGCAATAGAATTCAGCCCCAATTTACTCAAATTGTTAGGGGACAGGGAACGCATGTTAAGTACCCTGATGGGCAATCTTAAAGGGATGGTGTATTGCTGCCTGCCTGATGAGAACTGGACTATGGTCTTTATCAGTGAGGGTTGCCAGGGACTTACCGGCTATCCTGTCAATGATTTATTGTTTAATCATCGCATCACTTATGAGGAATTGACGCTTCAGGATGATCGTCTCTGGGTCCGGGAAAAAATTGAAGCTGCGGCAAAAATCGGCGAACCGTTCGAATTGGAATACCGTATTATGCATGCTGACGGTAGTATCCGTTGGGTGCAGGAAAGCGGCTGCGCGCTTTTAAATGAAAACGGCGAGTGGGAAGCGCTGGAGGGATTTATTCAGGACATCACGCTTCGCAAACAAAGTGAACAAGTCGCGCGCGAAGCTGAGGAACGCTACCGCTCCATTTTTGAAAATGCCATAGAAGGTATCTACCAGACCAGCCCTTCCGGGCAGTATCTCAATTTTAACCCTGCCTTGGCCAAGATCTACGGCTATGAATCTCCGGCTGAACTGGTGCGTGGTATTCGCGACATTCAGAAACAGCTTTATGTTGATCCCGATAAACGTACCGAGTTTATCGAATTGATGAGTGAACATGGCTTTGTGCAGAACTTTGAGGCTCAGGTTTACCGTAAGAATGGTGACATTATCTGGATCAGCGAGAATGCACGTTCAGTTTACGATGCTGATGGCGAGTTGCGGTTTTATGAAGGCACGGTTGAGGATATTTCCAAGCGCAAGAATTATGAAAACCAGATTGAATACCAGGCAACACATGATAGTTTGACCGGGTTGCCAAACCGTACCATGCTGGCGGATCGATTACAGCAATGCATGAGTTTTGCGGACCGCTACGCCTGTAAACTGGCGGTTGCTTTCGTTGATCTGGATCAGTTCAAGTTTATCAACGACAGTATGGGACATCATGTTGGCGATCAACTGTTGGTAACAATGGCTGATCGATTATCAAGTTGTGTGCGTGAATCCGATACGGTTGTTCGCTTGGGCGGTGACGAATTCGTGCTGCTGCTGACCAGTTTGAGCAAGGTTGAAGACATCGCGCAAAGTATGCAGCGCATCCTTACTGCGGTGGCAACTCCTTGCCTGATTGAAGGCCGCGATTTTGTTGTGTCTTGCAGCATCGGCATAGGTATTTATCCTGATGATGGTAATGATACCAACACGCTGCTCAAACATGCCGATTCAGCCATGTACAAGGCCAAGCAATTAGGCCGCAATAATTTCCAGTTTTATACCCGTGAGCTTAACAAGGTGCTGACGGAACGCATGGATACTGAATACCGTTTGCGCCACGCGATAGAAAACGAAGAATTTTTGTTGTTTTACCAGCCCAAGGTAAGTTTGACAACCGGCAAGATATGCGGGGCTGAGGCCTTGATTCGCTGGTTGCAACCGGGTGGCAACATGGTTATGCCATTAAGCTTTATTCCTATCGCCGAAGAGACCGGGCAAATCGAAGAAATCGGCCGTTGGGTACTGACCAATGCCTGCCGTATGGCCGGTGAGTTTAAAAATGTTACCGGGCGGGCAATCCTCATTGCCGTGAATGTGTCGCCACGGCAGTTCCGGCAAGCAGATCTGGTTACCATGGTTGATGAAGTCCTCAAAAGCACAAGGCTGGATCCGCAATACCTGGAGCTGGAAATTACCGAAAACTGCCTGATCCACGATACCAGCAATTTCAGCAGGATCTTAAACGACCTTAAGGCACTGGGTATTAAGCTCGCAATTGACGATTTCGGTACCGGCTATTCCAGTATGGCTTATCTTAAGGATTTTCCCGTTGACCGACTTAAAATCGACAAGGTTTTTGTCAGTAACCTGGAAACCGAGACGACCAATATAGCCATTCTCAAAGCGATCATTGCACTTGGGCACAGCTTGAGTCTTAAGGTAGTCGCCGAAGGTGTGGAAACAGCCTATCAGCAGGCGTTCCTGCGCAGGATAGGCTGCGACGAATTGCAAGGCTACTATTTCAGCAAACCTTTGCCGGCTGATGCATTCATGAAATTGCTGGCGAAGGGTGTTTGATTTAACCCAAGCCAATGGCTTATTTAGTTATAGCACTAAAATGACCCACCTAACTTGTGTCTGGCAATGGCCTCTATGGGTAAACCAGAGACCAATATTGGAGAACTTGAAATCACACGGTAAACTCTCTAACGTCATATCGCCTCAACGGATCGTTACGAGAGGACGGAGAAAAGTTACTGAAAAACGCCTAAGCTTGTTTATGGATTTTAAAGCTACCCTACTGCCGATCTTAAAACCTTGGCTGCCTCGGTCATATTGGCCAACGAAATTCTAACATCCTGCCACTGCCGCGTTTTTAAGCCGCAATCGGGATTGACCCATAATTGGTCAGAGTTGATTCTTCCCCCCGCTTTTTTTAGCAAAGCGATCATGTCTTGGGTTGTCGGTACATTCGGGCTGTGGATGTCGTAGACGCCGGGTCCTATTTCGTTCGGATAATTAAAATCGATAAAGGCATCCAGCAGTTCCATATTGGAACGGGAGGTTTCGATGGTAATGACATCGGCGTCCAGCTCGGCGATAGCGCTAATAATATCGTTGAACTCTGAATAGCACATGTGCGTGTGAATTTGCGTGCTATCCTTTACCCCACTGGAACAAACACGGAAAGCGCGTACCGCCCAATCCAGATACTCGTTCCAGCGCGATTGCCGTGGTGGCAAGCCTTCTCGGAACGCCGCCTCATCAATTTGAATAATCGGGATACCGGCGCGTTCCAAATCGTTGACTTCCTCGCGTATCGCCAAGGCCAATTGGTACGCGGTAGTCGAGCGCGTCTGGTCGTCACGGACGAATGACCAGTTCAGTAGGGTAACCGGCCCGGTCAACATGCCTTTCATCGGTTTGTCGGTCAGTGATTGGGCAAATTGGCTCCAGCGGACCGTCATCGGTTTGGACCGGCTGACATCGCCATAGATGATCGGCGGCTTGACGCAACGGGAACCGTAAGACTGCACCCAGCCGTTGGCGGTGAATACAAAACCGTCCAGTTGTTCGCCGAAATATTCCACCATGTCGTTGCGTTCAGCTTCGCCATGCACCAACACATCCAGCCCCAGATTTTCCTGTTCCCTGACGCAGAACGCTATCGTTTGTTGCATGTAGCGAACATAGTCGGTCTCATTGATCAGACCGTGTTTGAAGTCAGCGCGTGCCTTGCGGATTTCCGGCGTTTGCGGGAACGAGCCGATGGTCGTGGTCGGATAACTGGGCAGCTTGAGCTTGGCCCGTTGCTGTTCCCGCCGTACCGGGAAGGGATTCCGGCGTCGAGTTAACGAGTTATCGATGTTAGTGAGTTGCGCTTGAACCGCCGGATTATGAAGCCAGCCGGACTCACGGCGCGAGCGGACCGCGCGCTCCGATACGATTAAATCGGGTTCTGCTGCTTCCGGCTCTTCCAGCGCCAAACGCAAGACTTCCAACTCCCTGAGTTTTTGCCTTGCGAACGCCAGCCAGGGTTTGATCGCCGGATTTAAAGCAGTTTCAGATTCCAGGTCGACAGGCACATGCAGCAGAGAACAGGAAGGTGCCAGCCAAAGCTCGCCTTTAAAGCGTTCCCGCACCGTTGCGACGGTCGCCAGAGCGGCGTTTAAATCGGTACGCCAGATATTGCGTCCGTCGATCAGGCCCAATGACAGCACTTTATGATTGGCAATATTATCCAGAACCGCCGTCAATTGTTCGGGCGCCCTGACTAAATCGATATGCAGAGCGGCAACCGGCAACTTGCAAGCTAATGACGTATTTTCGCCCAGTTCGCCGAAATAAGTGGCCAGCAGAATTTTAACCGGGCAACTTTGCAGCCGGTTATAGGCCCGCTCAAACGCATTTCGCCAGTCATGCGGTAAATCCAATACCAGAATGGGCTCGTCGATTTGCACCCATTCCACGTCTTGATAAGCCAGGCGTTGCAGAATATTGCTATAAACCGGCAGGAGACGATCCAATAAATCGAGCTTATTGAAATCGCTGCTTGTTTTCGCCAACCATAGCCAAGTCAAAGGCCCCAGTAAAACCGGTTTCGGCTGATAGCCCAGCACTTGCAGCTCGCGGGTTTCATCGAATAATTTGGTGCCGGACAGTTCAAACTGCTGATCCGCTGTCACTTCCGGCACCAGATAATGATAATTGGTGTCGAACCATTTGGTCATTTCACAGGCCCGGAAGGCAACCCCGTCGTTTGCCTGTCCACGAGCCATTCTGAAATAGGTATCCAGGTCAATGGACGTCCCGAATCGCTCCGGAATAACGCCGAGCATAACGCTGGTATCCAGCACCTGATCGTAGTAAGAAAAATCCCCGACCGGAATCAAATCCAGTCCGCTGTTAACTTGCAGTTGCCAATGACGTTGACGAAGTTTGGCGGCAACCGCGTGCAAGGCGGCGTGATCGATGTCGTCACGCCAGTAGCGTTCCAGCGCAGATTTTAGTTCGCGGTGTTCGCCCAGGCGAGGAAATCCCAAATTGTGGATTTTAATCATTAATGCAGCTCCATCAGGTTAAAAATGAAAACGACATTGTAGAACTTGTTATTTGTGAAAAATATTGATACTTTCTCACGATTGCATGAGGAATATTCATCAGTATGGAATTGATCCATTTTCGTATCTTATTGGCGCTTAAACGGCGAGGCACCTTGAATGCTGCTTCAGAAACTCTGCATTTAACGCAATCGGCGTTATCGCACCAGATGAGAAACCTGGAACAACGTCTAGGAATCGTGCTGTGGCGCAAGCAAGGACGTAACTTGGTGTTGACTCAAGCGGGGAAATATCTCTCTGAAGTTGCCGAATCAGTTATTGCCACCGTAGATTCCGCCGAGCAGCACCTGAATTTGCTGGCCGCCGGAAAAACAGGAAAACTGATTATCGGTATTGATTGCCACGCCTGCTACGAATGGTTCCGCACCCTTCTCCAGCCTTATCTGCAAGCCTGGCCGGATCTGGCTATAGAAGTCACTTCCCGCTATCGGTTTAATTCCTTCGAGGCTATCCAGCAATACAAGCTGGATGCGGTGTTGACTTCTGATCCCGTATTTAACGGTGTCCTGCATTACCAGGCCTTGTTCGATTTTGAGTTGGTATTAATCGTCGCCAAGCAACACCGGCTCGCCGGATTTAAGGTGATTGAACCCGCTGAACTAAAACAGGAAACGATCTTAACTTACCCGGTCGAGCGCGAGCGTCTGGATATGTTCAGGAAAATTCTGCAACCCGCAGGGATTGAACCACTCGACCATATCACGGTAGAGGAAACCGACATTATGTTGCTGTTAGCTGCCAGTCAGCGTGGTGTTTGCTTGCTGCCGGAATGGTTGCTGGCCGATAAAGTCAAAAATCCGGATGTGGTCAGCCTAAGGTTTAAAAACCTGCCGTTAACCAAAACCATGTATCTGGCAACCCGTCACGAAGACGTGCAACTGGAATACATACAATGGTTGATTGCCCAATGCAAAGGCTGATTATTCCATTAACTGCTAACATTTATCACCGCAGGCTCAATCCTTGTGATTGTGGCTGATATAGCTTAATCCCAACTCAGCGCACCGCCGGTCTGATACTCTGTTACCCGCGATTCAAAAAAGTTTTTCTCTTTCTTAAGATCCATCATTTCACTCATCCAGGGAAATGGATTGGTAGCGCCCGGATACAGCATATCCAGACCGATTTGCTGACAGCGGCGGTTGGCGATAAAGCGCAGATATTCCTTGAACATCCCGGCATTCAGGCCCAATACGCCGCGCGGCATTGTGTCTTCGGCGTAGCGGTATTCGAGTTCTACCGCGTGCTGCATCAGCGCCTTGATTTCATCGCGGAACTCAGTCGTCCACAACTGTGGATTTTCCAGTTTGATGGTATTGATGAGATCGACGCCAAAATTGCAATGCAGTGATTCGTCACGCAGGATGTATTGATACTGTTCCGCCGAACCTTGCATTTTGTTCTGCCGCCCCAGCGCTAGAATCTGCACAAAACCTACGTAGAAAAACAGACCTTCCATGATGCAGGCAAACACAATCAATGAGCGCAATAACTGCTGATCGGCCTCCAGCGTGCCGGTTTTGAAAGCCGGGTTAGTTAAGGTGTTGATGAAGGGAATCAGAAAGTCATCCTTATCCCGGATACTGGGAATTTCCCGGTAGGCATTGAAAATCTCACTCTCATCCAGCCCCAAGCTCTCGACAACATATTGGTAGGCGTGGGTATGAATGGCTTCCTCAAAGCCTTGCCGTAGCAGGTATTGACGGCATTCCGGTGCGGTAATATGGCGATAGGTACCCAATACTATATTGTTGGCTGCCAGCGAATCCGCCGTGGTAAAAAAACCGAGGTTACGCTTGATAATCAACCGTTCATCTTCGGTCAGCGCCGTACTGTCTTTCCACTGCGCAATATCGCGGCTCATCGAGACTTCCTGCGGCATCCAGTGATTGGCGCAGCCAGCCAGATATTTATCCCAGGCCCAATGGTATTTGAACGGCACCAGTTGGTTGACATCGGTTTGGCCGTTGATCACGCGTTTATCATCGGCATTAATGCGACCCAATGCAGAGGGCTGGTTGGCGGCAGACCGTTCTAAAACCGGTTTTGCAATGCAAAGCTCCACCACTGGTTTTAGCGTAACGGGTGCTGCTTCGGTAAAAATATCTTCTTCAAATGACAACATGGTATTTCCTTTTAGTGTTAGTGTGCGTTATTGGCAGGCTTCGCAACCGGGATCATCGATTAAACATTGTTTGGGTTCCGGCACTTGTGCCCCTGAGGGTATGATCGATGAAACTGCATTCAGCTCACCGCCCGCCCCCGTTGATTTCTCGGCCGAAGTTGCACCTAACGAACGCAGGTAATACGTGGTTTTCAAGCCGCGTTGCCAGGCCAACAGGTAGGTGTCGTGCAACTTTTTACCCGATGGCAGTCCAAAATAGAGATTCAGTGATTGCGCCTGGTCTATCCATTTTTGCCGCCTGGCTGCGGCTTCCACCAGCCAGATAGGATCAATCTCAAAGGCCGTGGCGTAAAGTGATTTAAGTTCCTCAGGGATTCGGTCTATTTTTGCGAGCGAGCCATCGTAATATTTGATGTCTGCCACCATCACTTGATCCCATAAATCCAACGCCTTAAGCTCATTAACAAGAGCTTTATTGACCACGGTAAATTCACCGGACAAGTTGGATTTCACATACAGGTTTTGATAGTCCGGTTCAATGCTGGCGGAAACGCCTACAATATTGGCAATGGTGGCTGTTGGTGCAATCGCCACGCAATTCGAGTTACGCATTCCGTGTTGCTGAATGCGGGTTCTCAAAGCGTCCCAATCCAATGTGCTGCTGCGATCAACTTCCACCTGACCGCCGCGTGCTTCGCTCAACAAGTTTAGCGTGTCCAGCGGTAAAATACCCTGATCCCACAAGCTGCCTTTAAAGCTGGAATAAGCGCCGCGTTCTTGCGCTAACCGGCTTGACGCCGAATAAGCGTGATAACACACAGTTTCCATGGTGCTATCGGCGAATTTAACCGCGGCCATTGAGGCGTAAGGAATCCTCAGTGCATGCAGGCAATCCTGAAAGCCCATGATGCCAAGGCCTACAGGACGATGGCGATAATTTGAATTTCGGGCATTGCCGACGGCATAAAAATTGATCTCGATGACGTTATCCAACATGCGCATCGCGGTAGTGATGGTGGCTTTTAGCTTGGCTTGATCCAGTACCCATTTGCCGTTTTCTTCTTGCAAATGCGCCATCAGATTCACCGAACCCAAATTGCAAACGGCGATTTCAGTGGCGGAAGTATTCAGTGTAATCTCAGTGCAAAGATTAGAACTATGTACAACGCCGACATGCTGTTGCGGCGAGCGAATATTGCAGGCATCCTTGAAAGTAATCCAGGGATGACCTGTTTCAAACAGCATAGACAGCATTTTGCGCCACAGTTGCAGGGCTGAAACGCGCTTAAATTGCTTGATCTCGCCCAAATCGGCACGGCGCTCGTACTCGCAATAAGCGGTTGCAAAGGCGCTACCGAATTTGTCGTGCAAATCCGGCACATCTGAGGGTGAAAATAAGGTCCATTCACTATTTTCGTTGACACGCTGCATGAATAAATCAGGAATCCAGTGCGCGGTATTCATGTCGTGGGTACGGCGGCGGTCGTCACCGGTGTTTTTACGCAAATCCAGAAACTCTTCGATGTCCAGATGCCACGTTTCCAAATAGCCGCACACTGCGCCCTTGCGTTTACCACCCTGATTGACCGCGACGGCGGTATCGTTGACCACTTTCAGGAATGGGATCACGCCCTGGCTTTTACCGTTGGTACCTTTGATGCGTGAACCCAAAGCCCGTACCGGTGTCCAGTCATTGCCTATGCCGCCGGCATATTTTTGTAACAAAGCGTTTTCTTTAATCGCCTGATAAATGCCGTCGAGATCATCGCTAACCGTGGTGAGATAGCAAGACGAAAGTTGTGAATGCAGGGTGCCGCTGTTAAACAACGTCGGTGTAGAGCTCATAAAATCAAAACTCGACAACACGTTATAGAACTCGATGGCACGATCTTCACGGTCAATCTCGTTAATCGCAAGACCCATCGCCACGCGCATGAAAAAGATTTGCGGCAACTCAATTCGCCGCTCCTCGATATGCAAAAAATAGCGGTCATAAAGAGTTTGCAGGCCAAGGTAGCCGAACCTGAAATCACGGTCTGCCGCAAATGCACTGGCTATTTTGGTCAAATCGAACTGCGCCAGGCGCTGATCCAGTAAACCGGCTTCGACACCCAACTTGATGTACTGTGGAAAATAATCGGCATAACCGGATTTACCCTCTGGGGCACAAGTCATCACGGCATGACTGGCGCCTTCGCCCAACACTTCGGCTCTAATCAAATCCAGCAGCAAACGCGCGCTGACATAATTATATGCGGGTTCCCGCTCAATCAGGCTGCGCGCGGACAGAATCAGCACACGGCGCACTTCGTTAAAGGTAATGCCATCGTAACAATCGCGCACGGCCTGCTCAACCACAACTTTGGGACTGACTTCAGCACCCAAGTCCAAACAAGCTTCCGTCACCATTTCCATGAGCTTGACGACATCTAGTGGCTGTTTGTTGCCGTCAATATTGATATGCAATTGCGGCGTGTCGTGTGTTTGGCTGGCACGCTCGGCGGCATGTTTTTCCCGGTAAAGTACGTAGGCTTTAGCAACGTCATGTTCACCGGAGCGCATTAACGCCAATTCGACTTGATCCTGAATATCTTCAATATGTACCGAACCACCGGAAGGTAGGCGGCGCATCAATGCGGTGACGATAGTTTGTGTCAGCACCATCACTTGTTCGCGCATTCGGCTGGATAATACGGTTTGGCCATGCTCCACCGCCAAAAACGCCTTACTCAACGCAATAGAGATTTTTTCAGGATTAAATGCGACGGCGGCACCGTTGCGCCGGATCGCTTGTAAGGTGGGACTTGTGGCAGAATGCTGCCTTGGTTGTGATAATGCGTCGAACGACGCACTTGTCGTATCTGTATCGTACATGGATAGCTCCTTAAATTTAGGAGCGGGAATGACTTTAAAAAAGACGCGGCATTTCAGGTGTTTTAGAAAACCGGATTTTCTAAAACATTACCAATGTTTTGGTATTGAACTGAGCGCCGGTCTTAAAGACCAGCATGGCGGAAAGCAGTTAATTGACGCAAATAAGCAACGACTACCTTCCATCTGCCGAGGACACCCCGCCTCAAACGTATTGAAAAAAATATACGGCAGGTCTCCTGGCTCTCGGGTCATTGCATGCTGTCGGCCTTCCCAAGTCAGTTATATTGATGACTCAGTGGCGAATGGTTGACGACACACTCTTCGATTACAGTTGCGGGGGCAGCTCCGGCTTTAAGATAGTACTGTGTTAATACCTCTATTACCGAATTCCCTTTTATCTCAGCTTAAATATCAGCATAAGAACCGTATGGGGCTAAGGTACCATCGGCAATGCATTCGTGTCAATAAAATATACTATATATTGACATTATTTACAATAATCTATCTATATATAGTATATATTGGGAAATACATTACATGTGTCGTTACTATGTGTAAAGCCTAATTGTGTACGATTTTTTCTGTTTCGCGAACTGATTTTCGGATTAAAAAACTTAACGGGGGGCTTATATGCCAAATTCTGTGCCTATCCTTAAACCTTCGCTATCTCACAAGTTATCAGCAGTCAGGATCTTGTATACCTCATAAGCAGGCTCTTCGTAAGGGTGGATACTGAGTAATGTTTGTACGATTTCTTTGATAAGTGCATCGCTGCAAATCATTTCCACCTTATATTCAACCCGTTTTTCCAACTGGCCGACCTTACCGCTATAGGCGTGGCTGGTCGGTAAAGGCCTGAATTGGCCTTCTCCGGGGATTTGCCAGCAGCATTGATCGTAGGCATTATATTGGCCCGCACCTTTTTCAAACAATGCGGCTTTTACCGATTCAAGATGTGCTTCAGGAATGAAAAAATTGAGTTTATACATTGCTTGCTTAAATCCCGTTTTTTCAAATAAGGGATGAGCCAATTGATGCTACCGGACAATAATTAAAGCTTTTTAATCCAGTTCAATGCCCAGCACTTTAACGGCATGTGCCATGATTTCATCAGGATTGAAAGGTTTGGTGATGTACAGGTTGGCACCGACTTCCTTGCCTTTTTCCTTGTCGTATTCCTGGCCTTTCGCGGTCAGCATGATAATAAACACGTCGTCCATACCCCATTCCTGCTTGACGGTTCGGCAGACATCGAAGCCGTTCATTTTCGGCATCATGACGTCGAGCAAAACCAGCCCAGGTCGCTCTTCCTCGATAATTTCCAGGGCTTTTTCGCCGTTTTCGGCACTAAAAAACTCTACGTCATAATCTTCGAGCTCCTCCAGGGTTTGTTCCAGCAATAGCCTGATATGAGGCTCATCGTCGGTAATCAGAATTTTTTTGCTCATGTTAGTGTGTGCCTAATGGTTTTTATAAGGTTGCTGATTTTCGTGGATACATGAATACTGTATTAAATATAACGCGCCCGCAGTAATTCCGCAGCACTTTCATCCAGCAATTCACGGCGACGCACATTTTCAAAACGCGCCAGTAAATCATCCACACGCAGCCGCTGTTTTTGTGTATCGCTGAAGTCGTGCAATACGTTGCCGCGATGCATCATGACAATGCGGTCGCCGAGGTTAATAGCTTGCTGCATGGAATGGGTCACCATCAGTGTGGTAAGGCGCTCGCGGGCAATTATCCGGTCGGTCAGCGCAATGACCTGATCGGCGCTTTTCGGGTCGAGCGCAGCGGTATGTTCGTCCAGCAGTAACAGTTTGGGCTTCAACCAGGTCGCCATTAACAAGGTCAGGGCTTGCCGCTGCCCACCGGAAAGTGAACCGATGGCACTGTCCAAACGGTCTTCCAGACCCATTTTAAGTTCCCGGACACGATCACGCAATTCGTCCTGCAAATGCCGTGAATGCGCCCAGCTCAAGCCGCGAAACCTGCCGCGCTTGGCGGCCAGCGAGAAATTGTCGAGTATCGACATGTTCGGTGCGGTGCCGGAAAACGGGTTTTGGAAAACTCTGCCGATTAAATTTGCGCGGCGGTGTTCAGGCCAGGTGCTGACATCGTGTCCGTCCAGTTCTATACGCCCGGAATCGATAGGAAAACTGCCTGCCACCGCGTTGAGCAATGTGGATTTACCGGAGCCGTTGCCGCCCAGTACGATGACGAACGAGCCTTCGGCAATTTCCAGATTGATACCGCGCATCGGACGCACTTCGTTGACGGTTCCGCCATTGAAAGTTTTAAAGACGTTGGTCAAGCGCACCAACGGGCGGGCGGGTATTGTGGACTCTTGAACCTGGGCGATCATGCGGCCCCCTGATGTTTGCGTGAAGAAAATTTACTCATCATATCCGGCAGTATCAATGCCGCGAACACAAAGGCAGCGGTCACCAGTTTCAGGTCGTTGGGATTCAGGCCGAATGACAACGCTATCGCAACCAATTGCCGGAACAGGATGGAGCCGATAATAGTGCCGACAATAGCGACACCGACGCCCGCTGCACCGGTAAGAGCTTCGCCGATAATGACGCTGGCCAGCCCCCATACCACCATGCCGATACCCATCTGTACATCGGCGAAGTTCTGGTATTGCGCCCATAATGCACCGGCCAAACCGACCAGGCCATTGGACAATGCCAGGCCGAAAATACGGTAGTTTTCGACGTTGCCGCCCAACGCCCTGACCATTTGCGGGTTGTCACCTGATGCGCGCATCGCGGTGCCGATGTCGGTGCGCAGGAAAGTCCATAAGCCTAAAGCAATCAGGCTTACCAATGCCAACATCAGTAACAGCATCGTCAAATCGGCGCTGGATACCGTCCAGCCCCATAAATCGGTTTCCGGCCCTCCGAATAAACTGCTGCCCGCCTGTTCGCAGTAAGTCGACAACGTAGTTGCCCCAAGAAAAGGAATATTGCTGCGACCCATCACATGCAAATTGACCGAATACAGGGCCGTCATGACCAGGATACCGGCCAGCAATGAGTTGATGTGAAAGCGGGTTTGCAGGATGCCGCTGACCGATCCTGCCACTGCTCCTGCTACGAATCCGGCGCTGGAAGCCCAAAGCGGATGTACGCCGTGTTTGACCAGCAAGACACTGGCGACGGCAGCACCGAAGGTCAATGAGCCATCGACAGTGATGTCGGCAATGTCGAATATCCGGTAGGAGATATAAACGCCCAATGCCAGCAGTGCCAGGATGATCCCTAAAGTTAATGCACCTATCAATAATGTCATGCTGAAACCTCGCCGTTAAAATTGACCGGAGCGCACCACAAAGCGCCCCGGCGCAAATAACTTTCGCCTGCGCCTACGCCTTCGCGGTCGTCATTGAGCAAATGCAGTACACCGCGTATGGTTTGCGCATCCAGCAACCGTTCCAGGCTATCGGGCAAGCTGATAAAGCCTTTACGTACCGGATTGAAGGGAACTATGCAGGCATGGACGTGGATATGCATGTCGCTGCCCTCTGCGATTGGCCTGAGCTGGGACAGCAGGGGCAAGGATGGCTTGTGGGCAATTACGCCGACGATTAAACAGGTTTCCTCGGCATAAGCGGGTTCCGCAGTAAACAGCAGACGGTCACGAATTGACGGGAAAGCGAAGAAATCGTTGCTGCGCTGTTCAGGCGATACTTGCAACGCGGCACCGATAAGATGTGCCGTTTCCGCCACAATTACCCAGGACACAGCATCGCTGGCGCATATTTCCAGAGCGGCGTTGGCTAATTCGCTCAGGCGCAATGGCGGTGTTTCCGGTATTTCACCGAAGCGCAGCAGGTAACGGAATTTTCCGCTGACTTTGAGTCCATGAAACAAACTGATTTCAGGAACCAGTTCGCCTTCTTGCTGCATCCAGTCCGGGTGAGCCGGATCATCGCCCGGCAGGCTTATCGCCAGACCCGATACGGCAAGCAATTCACCGGAGCGTTCGGCGTTCTCGCTGTTGTTACCTAATAAACCCTGGCCGATGACCCAGGTATCTTCAGGAACCGGGATAACCAGGCTGCTTGTGAAGCTATTTTCGCCAGTGCCGATGACCCGGCCTTGTTGGACTGCATCTTCGTTCAATGTGTAAACATCGAAATCGTTTTCAGACAGTTTTACGCGGCGCAATTGTGTGTTTTCCTTAATTTCGGTTAACGGTTTCTGGACAGCCGCAGGTGCGGCGTTGCCGGCCAGCAATTGCTGGAATCCGACCAGTTTTAGAACTTCGCTGACAGCGGGGGACGCGTCAATAATCCTTAAGGTGCCGCCTATTGCTTTAAGGCTTTTGGTCAGCAACACCAGTACGCGTATACCGGCGGAACTGAGATAGCTGACTTGCGCCAAATCCAGGGCGATGCGATGGGAGCCGCCATGAATAGTGTCCTGCAAGGTTTTGTTGACTGAATTGCTCCAGGCGGCATCGAGCCGTCCGTGCAATTCAATGCGCATTTCGTCGCCGTCAAGTTGGGTAATAATTTCCATCTGCGTTCTCTTTGGGAATTATGGTTAATTATTCAGGCGCTTGTCAGCCTTGTTGACCAGCTCAGCAGGCAGTTGCATCTGCAGTGCCCTGGCGTGCTCTTCGCTGACGATCAGGCTTATTTTTGAGGGGCGGGAAAACGGAATTTCCGCCGGTGGTTTGCCGTGCATCACTTCGGCGGCTTTAAGCGCAGCATCGAATCCAGCCTGGTAATAATCCATCGAATAAGCAACGGCGGCCCCTTGTTTAACGCCCGATTCGGTAAAGGTGAACAAGGGTTTTTTAGCCCGTGTCGCGGCTTGGGCAATTGCGGTAAAACCGGCGACGATCTGATTGTCCAGCGTCTGCACCCAGGCGTCAATCGGCTGGCTTGCCATCGCCAACGCGGCATTCGGCAGTTCACTGGATGAGTTGACCGGCAGCTTTGATACAGTTAACCCCTGCTTAATAGCTGCCTGCTCGAAAACTTCCAGGTTGTGGACTGAATTATCCTCACCAGGCGTAAACAATGTGCCTACGCTATGTATTGCCGGAAAATACTGTTTTAACAGCAACACCATTTCCTCAAAGGGCGCCAGCGTATAGACGCCAGTGATATTCGGCAAGTGATGGGTATCGTCTGTGCCTGCGCCAGCGATGAACGGATTGGCAACGAAAGTGAATACGATAGGTATTTTTTTGACTTTATGCAGCACGGTTTGCAGCGTCGGTGTGGATAAGGTCATCAACAGCTCGGTACCATCGCTGCCTGCCGCATCGGCAAGACCGGACAGCACGGTCATGTCGCCTTGCGCCGAGGCGTCACTCAGGACAAAGTCACGCCCAGCCTGCAAACCGGCAGCCTTGAAACCTTCTTCAATACCACGCATGGCATCCTCAGCAGGGGGGGATTCGACATAGAGGATAAGCTTGATTTTCCAGGTATGATCCAATGGTTTGGTTGACGAACCTGTACTGGCTGCAACCGGTAGAGCGGGTGAGGCCAGAGCCCGCACTTCGTCGGGAAATACAATTTTTAGTCGCTTTGCACTGGCATCATTGAGTAAAATCGACTTTTTACTGACATTACGGAACGGGATAGTCGCGGGATCGGCACCCGTCAGCAACCTTACTAAGGGTTCTGCGGCAGCCCGGCCACTTTCCTTATAATCCACGCCGACAACCATCAAGGCGTCATGGGCAATAAAATCCGGTTGGTCCAGAATCAACGGGATTCCGGCATTTTTGGCAACATTGGCAATCGCATCCAGGGCCTGATACATCGTGTTATCACCCACCGAAACAATCGCACCGACCTTGCGAGCTACCATCGCCTGCGCCGCCTGTACCACATCGGCAGTCGTATTGATCGGCACTTCCTCCAGGGTAATGCCGGCTTTACGGCAAATATCACGCATCACTTCAACCACTTTTACCGAATTGACTTCACTGGGGTTGTACAGCGTACCAATTGACTTGATGCCGGGTAACACTTTACGGGTTATCTCAATCATGTCTTCGACCGGCAGAAAGGAGCCAATGCCGGTGAGGTTGGGCAAATGCTCGGTAAAGCTTTTTCCGGCGCCTGCCGCCAAAGGATCGGTAACATAGGTAAATACTACCGGCTTGTGTTTCGCCATCATGCCCACGCCTTGTAACACCGGCGTTGTCAAGGTCAGAATAACATCCACATCGCTGTTATCCAGAACTTGCCCAATGGTTGAAATCTGGGCTATTTCTGATTGCGCATGCATGGCCTGGAATGACAGGTTCCGTCCTTCCTCAAGACCCAGAACCTTCAGCTCTTCGCGCAGCCCGGCCATCACCGAATCGATGCCGGGTTCCGGTGCGAAATAAGCCAGACCGACTTTGTAAGTCCGACCGGGTTGCAATGTTATAGGGGCAACTGCGGCTAAAGCCGTTACAGCATTCGACCCCCCCTGCGTTTTTACTATACCGTTCTGATCAATAATACTGTTGGCCTGAGCATAGATTCCCTTGGGAAAGACCCACGAATCACGCAATGTGCTACGGGTTTTTTCGTTCAACAGGATACGTTTGGGGACATAGTCCTTGACCGGGATAGTAGCAGGATTGGTTCCGCCCAAGATGTCCGCCGCTATGCGCCCAACCTGTTCGCCGACTTCATGGTAATCGGCACCCAAATCGAATAAACCGCCGCGTTTGGCGTGCCCGGCAATATTCGAGAACACCGGAATACGGGCATTGCGGGCGACTTCAATCAAGCTATCGACAGTTGAATTAACGGTGGCATCGCCTCCGGTCCAGAACGCCTCTGCACCGCGGGCTACCAGAGATTCGGCGGCTTCGCGTACGTCCTTGGTTTGTTCCACCGGCGCTTCCAGCAAGGTCAGGCCGAGTTCTGCCGAAATAGCCCGTGCCTGTTTGGTACAGAATTCGGAATTGATTTCGGCAGGGTTCCAAACCACACCAACCGTTTTTAAAGCCGGGTTAATTTGTTTGGCAAGCCTGAAAATATCAGCCACCGGCTGTGGTGTGCCGATACCGGTCAGGTACGGCGGTTTATCCAGGCTATCCAGAGACTTGATGCCGACACCTGACGCCACTGGCGCAGTAACGGCTCCGAAGACATGCGTGACGCGTCCGGTTCGGTTGGCATTGGCGAGTGCCTGCAACATCACGGTGGAAATGGACATCGCCAGTTTGTAGTCGCCGCTGGTGATCTTTTGCGCCATCAGATTGCCGGTCGGCAAATCGCCTTCAGCATTATAAGTGGTGATTGCCAGGTTTTGACCGTCGTTGAAGCCTTTGGCATGTAACGCATCCAGAATCCCCAGGCGAAGTTCATCCATGATAGGATTTGAACTGTGCTGCAAGATGGCGACAGGTATTGCTGTGGTTGTCGCTGTTTGTACAGCAGACTGGCTATGACGGTTATGCCGGTCAGACCAAAGCAGGATGGCGGCAGCGATAACGATCAGGAACAGGGAAAAGGCAATGCGCTTACTGGATTCGTTCATAATCTATTCGTTGGTTCGAAATGTCATGCATTAATGTAATGTAGTAAATTTCAGTTTTTACCGGCAATTGGTCAATAGTATCGCACATCATAAGAAAATGACTGTACTAGGAATTAAGTTGCCGGTGTGTTCTTTGAAACCTGTTCAAAACGGTTTTTTGTCACTGGATAGCTACTGCAGGTAACGACAGGTGCTTGGTTAATACTACCTGATTGTGGCTATTGACATAGTGGTAATAACATTCATCCATATAAGTGCGTACCAGGTATATGCCCAGTCCGCCGATAGGACGGTCTTCAATTGCCAGCGTCAAATCCGGTGCGGTTCTCAGGAATGGATTAAAGGCATCACCATCATCAGTGATATGGATACAAATTGCTTCGGCGTTAGTTTCTATGAGGACATCAATACCACCATTCCGTCCATCGGAATAGCCATTGTCGATGGCGTTAACAATTAATTCTTCCAATACCAGATTGACCTGCATTACGACAGCATCGCCCCAGTTTGCCTGTTGGCCAAAATCTTCGACGGCTTCGGCTAATGGCAATAATTCATCAATAGTATTTGATAAGTGTCGGGATAAATACCGATAATCGGGCGTTTTATCTATGCGGTTAGGCTCGTCATCTCTGCTCATGCGCTGGTAATCGATTCAGGATTGAGTGCTTTAATGTTAAGTGGTATGGAAACAGGAAGGCTTACGAGCCTTTTACCTGCAAAGCAAGTAAAGTAATATCGTCCGATTGTTCGGCACCACGAGTAAAGCCATTGACATCAGCAATGATCGTTTCTACCAGTTCCTGTGCATTGCTATGGCTAATTCCGGTCATTAAATCACAAAGCCGTTGCTCGCCATAAGCTTCGTAGTCGACATCCATGGCTTCACTGATGCCGTCTGTATATAGCAGTACGCTGTCTCCGGCATTAAGCTGCATGGATTGCGAATTGAAAGGTACACCGTCAATGATACCGAGTGCGGTACCGGAATCGCCTTGCAGCATGGAAACAATTCCATATCTGGATATACACAAGGGTTGATTATGTCCGCCGAAACTGTAAGTAAGCAGTTTTGTGTCCAGGTCATAAGTCGCCAGGAACAAAGTCACAAACATGGAAGCATCATTATCGCGGCATAACTCAGGATTTAGTGCGGCCAGGATATGATGCGGAAGCTTATGCTGTTTTGCCATTGCCCGAATCAGGGTTTTCACCATGACCATAAATAATGCGGCCGGAACGCCTTTATCGGAAACGTCGCCAATTGCGATTAACAAGGTTTTTTCATCCAGATGGAAGAAATCGTAGAAATCGCCGCTGACTTCGCGGGCGGGTTCCATGAAGGCAAACAAATCGATGGGTTGACCCTCGCTAAAGCGCGGAAATGCCGTTGACAGCATCCCCATCTGGATACTGTGGGAAAGCTTAAGCGATTCCTGCAAACGTTCCTGGGCAACACGCTCATGGATCAAGTGAACTCGTCCGATGGCCACTGCAACTTGCGAGGCGAGCAAGTTCACAACCTTTGCTTCACCGGCGCTAAAATTGAGCGGGGTACGGCTGACGACACTGAGTACGCCAAAAGTGAGGTCCCGGGTTTTCAGCGGTGCGCACAACATGGCTTGCACATCGCTTAATTGGCCTGCAAACGCCTGATAACGTGGATCCTGGCGCACGTCATTGACGATTTCTGCGTTGCCCGAGTCAAGCACCTGTCGGGTGATGCCGTCAATCGACAGCAATTGGGTGCCTACCGGAAATACCTCACCTTGTCCTGCGCACACCGACAATTGGTTTTCTTGCTGTCCGGTCAATAGTACGCCTAAATGAATGTCCTGACCGGACGGTAATAAACGCCGCGCTTCATCCAATGCCAAACAGGCAAGCTCCTCAATGTCCAGGCAAGAGGCTATTTTTTCACCCAGCTCATATAACAGCGTGAGTTCTTTGTATTTACCGAGGGTTTCCTGGGCCAGCAGTTTACTTTCCAATTCCTTTTGCGCCATATAAGCTATAAAAGCGGCTAATAACAGTGCATCCTGCTGCTCGCCACATACCCAACCAATAACAACGTCTTCTTCTATTTCAATAGGATAGCGTGTTGTTTCGAGAGTATCGCCGAGCAATAAGTCACCGGTATGATCGAATACGCAAAGCGGGTGTTTTCGATCCTCAATAAATCGCCGGATAAGTTTTGCAGGAGTGCCTTTCTGGCAGAGGCGTTTGAGTTTTATGTCAGGGTTCATAGTAAGTTGTTGTCCAGAAAGGTTTAGTCCGATTGTTTTTGCTTAAGGTAGTCCGGGAGTATTTTTAAAATTTTATCGCCTATTGTCTTCACCTCATAGCTAAAAGCTTTTTAGATACTTGGCTGCCAAAACAAAATTATACCACCGTACCCGAATGGACTGTTTTTTTGACCTGTTAGCTATAATCTCTATAGCAAGTTGCGTAACAAACTTGAATGAATTCAAATTGACGTATTGGCGTAATTTCTGCCGGGACAAAAAAACCTGATTTTGAAGGACACATAATGAAAACACTCTGTACACTTTGTAACGTTGTGTTGCTGCTGGTTTTATGCTCGCAAACCTGGGCTGCAAAGCCGGAACAAATAATGACGGTGCAAGGTGTCATTCGTGAGCAGCGCGCCAACATCAAATCGCTGGATGCCTGGAATGCACCCGGCGATCCGTATTACATTTTAGAGTTAGCCAAAAAGAGTGGTCAGGATTCACACCACGATTACGCCTTGCGCCCGTCGGAGCAGGTGAGTACCGAAGATTTGCAGAAATTTGTCGGCCAACGAGTAACCTTAACAGGCTATTACTTCGAAGGCGAGCGTCCCAAGGCGGCGCTAGAGTCCATTGTTGAACAAGTCCCGATTGAACCCAAATTGTCAGTTGACCAGGAAGGAAAACCGGTCAGCACAGGCTGGCAAGCAATGAAACGCGGCTGGGGTTTGGTCGTACTCAGTATTGCCAAAGCTCCGCCTGCTACCGTTACAATGTCTGGAGCGGTAATTGATTATGAATGGGCGCATGCGTCCAACCGCCTGGCTTTATTAATCAAGGAACACCAGCAGAGCCTGTTAATAATTGTAGATGCAACGGGAAAAATGCCGACCGTCAGGATCCCGGTTCCTAAAGGCTATAGCCCCGGCTGTTTCGCTTGGCTGGCGGATGATTCCGGTTTTTTATTGGCGATGGCAAAGCCGGAACAAGAAGATGAATTCGCCGAGGATAATTTCTATCGCTATACCTTTGCAAGGAAACAGTTTGTGCAGGTATATCAGGATATTGAGCGCCAGTTCGCTGATGTGTTCAGTATCGAAGTCGATGATGATTCGGGGTTTTGGGCGGCGGCAAGTGTTGGCGAAGGTCACCCTGATCTGGCCATTTACAAGAATGATAAAACTGTGCTGCTTACTGATGTTTATCCGGGTTCTATCTCGCCAGTGCTTTGGCAGGACCATCACCTTTGGATTGTGACGGAGGCCTACCTGGAATTTGGCTTTACCCGCGAGGAGCGCAGCAAAAATCCGCGTTTTGATGCTGAAAAATATCCAGAACGCGACTGGGGCAATGGGGTTGCTTATCGTATTGATCCGGTAACCAAACAGGCTGCTTTTGACCCGATCGAAATGAAAACACTGGAAACGATTATCGATATATCTTATGACCACCGTTACCGGAGTAAATTAATCCGTAATGATGGCTCGTTCACGCTGGAATTCGTTCCTCAGTGATTAAATACCAAAAACTACCCTATCCCGAACAGGTAACTATCAGATGGCAAAACTTGTTTTTATAGTTTTATTAACCCTTTCATTCACCTCTTCCGCAGAAGATTTTGCCGAGTGTTGGTATTATCCGAAAGCCAAGAAAGAAGAAGCACATGAAAAACACTGTTTAACGTTAAATGACAGCGCCGCAGGTGATGCGCTTGTCAGCAAAAAGGTAGTTGATAGTCTGACCTATGATGCCGATAAACTGGCATCTATTCGGAATCAGAATGGTTTTTTGTTGATCAACAGCCAGGGCCATGCCAGACAGGTTATTACCTACGATAATGGGCCTGACTATTTCGCAGAGGAGCTTGCCAGAACCCGGAAAGATGGCAAGATCGGTTATTTTGACAAGTCGTTAAAAATGGTCATTGCCCCGCATTATGACTTTGGCTTTCCTTTTAGTGGAGGACTGGCAATTGTCTGTAACGGTTGTGTCGAACAGTCAGACGGAGAGCATAAGATACAGATGGGCGGATTATGGGGTGCGATTGATAGCCACGGCGCCGTTGTCCATGATATTCGCTATTCTTCGGATGAAATCAGGAAACGGGTTGGGGAATAGCCGACAGTTGCAAGTAGACCGGAATACCCACAGATAATCCAAGCGTAAAGCCTGGTTACCCGCGGCATAAAGGTGTTTCCGGCAAGTTCGGGCAACGATTGTGCCGGAACGCCTATTAGCGCTCATGCTCGAACAAGCTTATTTATGCCCTGCAGGTATTCCGGCCTACATGACTGCATCATCCAGCAACGTGAAAAACGTCCTGTCCAGTTGCAGATCGACGCGCAAACGATGAATCAGGTTGGCGTCGCTAGCCAGTGCGGATTCAGCAATGACTAGATCGGGTTTAAATACGGCTGACAGTTCTATTCCTTGCTCGACATCGTTAGCGATTTTAACTTCGTAACCACAATGGCTGAGCAGGTCTATCAAGTTGTTACGGCTATCAGCATTGTTAATAAAGACTAAAATCTTTTTTTGTACACGAGGTGTTTTAAGCAGATTATTGACGGCGTCCAGCAAGTCCGAATCTTTAACCGGTTTGGTGAGGTAATAGTCTATGCCTAATTGTTCGCCCAGCAGTTTGTCTTCGGCGACGGTGTGTAAAATTATAGGAATATCCAGGGTAGCCGGATTAGTGTGCAACCTGACGGCGACTTCAAAACCGTTCAGGTGCGGCATTTTAACATCCAGGACAATCAGGTCGGGTTGTTGGGCTGCAATCATTGCCAGCCCCTCTGTACCACTGGATGCTTCGCGCACATCATAGTCATCGGCACTCAGTTCCTGACGCAAAAACTGGCGGATATTGACGTCATCATCTATGATTAAAATACTGTAGATGATTGAGTTTTTGGCAGTTTCAGATTGTTCGATACGTTTTCTGAGCGCTGTTTCCAAAGGCTGGCTTGCACTTTGCCAAACGAAGCTGATTTCGTCGCCGTCTTTTGTAATAACGGTGCTGTTAGCGAATTTTTTTCCAGGCAAGGGTAACGAAAACAGGAATGTACTACCCATGCCGAGTTCACTTTCCAGCCACAAGCGCCCGCCGTGGTGCTCAATAATTTCCTTGCAAATCGGCAGGCCCAGACCGGTACCTTTGGGTTTGTCAGTCAGCGTGTCGCCGACCTGCTTGAACTTCTCAAATACCAGCGGCTGGTCTTCCGGCTTGATGCCGCAGCCGCTATCGACTACACCGACAACCAGTTCCCCATCCCTGGCTTCTGCCTTGCAGATCACATTACCCTGGTCGGTAAATTTGACGGCATTGGAAATAAGATTAATAACAACCTGGATCAAACGGTCACGGTCTCCTTCAAACAGCGGTAAATCGCCTTTGATGTCCTTGCGTAGCTGGACCGGCTTGTTCGCGAACAGGGATGAGGTTGCGGCTATACCGCGATCAATAATATCCTCAATGCGTAGTTCGCGCATGTTCCAATCGACACGCCCGGCTTCCATCTTGGCCAGATCCAGTACGTCGTTAATCAGCGTAGTCAGGCGCTGACCTTCATCGACAATAATTTGGGCGTTAGCCATAACCTGTTGCATGGCTTTTTGCACTTTTTTATCTTCGCTTTGCGATAACGGTGGAAACAGTGTGCTTTCAAATTTTTTCTGCAGGATTCGGGCAAAACCCATAACAGAAGTCAATGGTGTACGCAGTTCATGGGAAACAGTAGAAAGAAAATTGGTTTTCATCTGGTCCAGCTCTTTCAACTTCTCGTTGACTTCTTCCAGCTCTTGGGTGCGTTCTTTTACTTTATGTTCGAGGGTGCGGTTGTATTCTTCCAGTTCATGATGGGATCGGCGTATTTCCTTGGCCATGCCCATGAAAGAATAGGCCAGCATGCCGATTTCACCTTCTGCTTTGAAGCCGGCTTGCTTGCCGTTCGGGTTTTCATCCAGCAACTGGGTAGCCAAATCGAAGTTGCCGCGTGCCAACTCCTTGACGGATTCAGTCAGGCGCATCAGGGGGCGCGAAAATGTCGTGGAGATGACCAACACAATGCCGGAGCCGATAACAATGAAGATAAGGGCTATGACACCGGTAAAACTAATCATGTCCATCGTTGTAGAGTAGATATCAGACTTTGAACTGGCAATTTCCTTTTGCAGTTCCTGCATCGTGAATCCGAGTCGCAACACTCCCCATTGCTTTGTGCCGAATTGCACCGGCATTATGAACTCCATTACATTCAGTTCCGGGTATTCCCGATGGGTTATCACCTGTTGAGTTACTGCAAAACGACTGGCATCGTCCTGCAGTATTTCCTGCTGCAATTCGGGATGACTGGTATGAATAAATGCGATGCCTTCACTGTTCATAAGAATCCCGTATTCCAGCAACGGCGACTCTTTAATGGTATTAAGCAGGTTGTCGGTGATATGGGAGAAATTGAATGCGGCAACGTCATTTTCTACCTGAGTCAGCATCAGGTTGGACATTGAGGAACTGTGTTCGAGCAGATTTGCCCTGACCAGTTTTATGCGCTTGGACAATTCGTTTTCAAGGGATCGCTTTTGTATCACCAGTTCAAGACTGGTAAGTGTAACTACCAGCCCAACAATCAAGCCGATCATAGTGGTCAGCAATTTCCAGCGGATGCTGTTTCTGAGACGTATGGAAGTGGGGGGGTGACCATTACTGCTGTTATCCGGCTCTGTTTGTACAGCGCTTCGATATTGCCGCGCAGGCAACGGGATTATTTTCGGCTGCCCGGTAGCGCTGTTGTTTTTATTGTTGCGTCTGAACATCAACATTCAAGGACATTCAAGCAGTTGATTAATCGCATCCAGAGCATCTGAATTGTAATCAGTTTTAAGCTTGCCAAGCTGGCAGACGTTGAGGGTAATGTGCGAACCGGCAGGTGTTTGCACAGCTTCTTTAATGGGTTCACGCAGTAAAATGGCTTGCGCAAGGTTGGCTGCCTGTCGGCCCATGGTTGGTGTATCCGCAGCAACGACCAGACTGGCACCATAATTCATAAAGGCATCGCTGTATGTGTAGACCGGTTTTTTGTGCTGCATACTGGCGACGAAGATTTTTTCTACGGTAGCGCGGTCGGCAAGTACACCGGGATCGGCGATCAGCCACAATACGTCGATCCTGGCCAATAAATTGTCCAGGTTCTTTTCCAGCGGTTCCGCTTCGCCGACGGTCTGTTCTACCAGGGATAAGCCCAGGTCACGCGCCTGATTTCTTGCTTCAACAATACGTTCGGTACTGTAATTAGGGTCATAAATCACGCCGATACGCTGCAAACCGGGCAGGACAAAGCGTAATAACGACAATTCCTGGGAAAGCGACAACTCGTTGGCGACACCATAACTGTTGCTGGGACGCCCGAAACGTTGCCAATTGATAACCGAAGAAAATAGTACCGGCTTAGTGCCGCCAAACTGCGCGGCAAGTTGGTAGGCCTGGGAGCCTATGCTGTAGATCAGATCGGGATTTTCATCCTTGATCAACTTTTCGAGCGCTTCGGGATGAGCGGTCTGCTGCACGTTGAAATCAATGATACGTCCGGCGTGCGGCATTATTTGCAGCTTGAAGGCATCCTTCACCTGGCGATATTTATTGACGGTATCGTCGGAATTAATAATCAGGATCTTGGCCTGGGCCTGAGCCAGCGATGCACTTATAAGCGGACAGCATAAACCTGCCAATGCCAACAGCAAAATCCGTGGCTTAATCATAAGGTTGAACATGATGTTGAATATATTGTGTGGCATGGTCGTTAAGGCAGGCGCAATTGTTTGGAAAGAGAGGCATCCAGCGTATCGGTTCGTTTCCATCCGTCCAGTCCCAGCATTTTCAGGTTTTTTTCTCCAGCGGGCTGTGCTTGCATACTTTCGATAACTTTCAGCAAAGATGCTTCCTTGTCTTTTTGCGGCTTGGCGATAGCTGCAATCAGCAGGAAGCTCTTTTCCCCGCTCGCCAGGGTTTTAAGTTGAGCATGTTGCTTGGGATTAATAATTGCCAGTTTATTAAGGCTGCTTTCAGAAGAAATGGCGGCTGTTGCGACACCGAAGCCTACAGCCATAAGCGCATCAAGATCTTTGGGAACGCTTAATAGTTTGATTTTGGGTAACAGGCCTTCATATTCGGCACCGAGCATTTGTTGCAACTGGCTACGCAAATAATCTTCGCTGCCGGCACCGGCTATCGTGGATCCCGGTAATGCCGATATATTGCTGAGGTCTTTGGAACTTAAAATTTTACGCTGTTGAAGCTCGCCTTTGGCAACACCGACCAGCATGGCTTCCAGCGGCGTCTTGGCGTTGAGTTGCCGGTAATGCCAGCTTGATAGCAGATAAACGCCCTGGGCGTTACCCGCCAGCATGCTTTCGAAAGTGCTACGTTCGCTAAACGGTTGAAAGCTATATGCGCCTTGCCCCGACAAATAGTCGTCAAATTCGGTTTTTAAGGCGGCAAAATTATCGACGCTGCTTTCCGGGTTGTAGAAAAAGATGGTTTCGGTCGTTCCGGCAGGCGCAGTTCGAACTAACAGCAGCAAGGCCAGTAGAACTGTAACCGTGCTGGCTCGCCATCGCTGAGGAACATCTGGTCTGTTGAAAGTCATAGCATTGATTGATGGTTAGTAACGCAAACTGATATGTCCAAAATAGGCTCTTCCAGCTTGTTGGTAATCGCCTGGTACCGAAGCTGGAGCCGGGTCAAAATATCTCTTGTCGAATAAATTATAGATGCTAAAACTGATATCGACTTTTTTAGCGAAAAAATTCCGTCCCAGCAAGCTCAGGTCGAACAAGGCATAGCCCGGCACATCGGGACGCGTATCACCAACACTGCGTTGTGTCGCGTCTTTTACCAGGACATGACCAAAAGCACTCCAGTGAGAGTCAAGCGCCCAGTTCAACAACAGGTTGGCACGCGCTTGCGGTACATCAGGAACCTGTAAAGTGTTTTGAATAGTATGTTGATAAACTACATTGGCAGCAACATAAGAGCCTTGTAAGTGACCACTGAAATCGTAGCGGCTTTCCAGCTCGACGCCCTCAGATAGCATGCTGCCGCTGTTATCGTACTGTAACAGCGTGGTTTGTCCGGGAACCGGGCTGATAATCTGTCCAATGTGAGTACGATAATAAGTAGCCTGTGTTGTTAAGGCGGCAACAGGATGGGCGATAATGCCGCTTTCGAAAGTTTCGGCCTGTTCCGGTAAAAGATTCGGATTGCCTGACAGAATGGTATTGTTAATCAGGTCCAATTCGCCGAACGCAGGAGCCCGGTAGGCTGTGCCGTAGGAAAATTTCAGCGAATAATTTTTAATGAATTCCCAGTTAAATCCTAATCGTGGGTTGAATGTGCCGCCGAAGTCGTTGTATTCGTCGTAGCGCGCACCAAGCGTCAAACGCAAATTGGGCAGAGGGTCCCAAACATCTTGCGCATATACGCCCCAACGAGTGCGGTCCCGATTTTTGCCGAAGGGTAAAGCGGTCTGGAGTAGTCCCGGGTCGGAACCCGCTTCAGAGAGTAGGCCCCTTTGCTCTTCCGAAGCATAGGAAAAACCGGCTATTAGTGTCTGGGTTTCAGCAAGCTGATAATTACTTTGAATTTCACCGCCGGTGCGAGTGTCTGTCAGCGCATTGCGCAGGAAAGAATCGGGACTTACCTGCAAGATACTATCGAAGCTAAACATATCATGATAAACCTTGGTAGTGACCGATAGTTTGTCCAGAATTTCCCAGCTGCGGCTTAATTGAATGAAATAATTATCGTAATTTTGCGCAGTGCGATCACTGAGTGCAAACGCTGGACCGACGAAAGTGCCCATGTTTTTGTTGATATAACGACCATCCAGTTTAAAGCCCTGGTAACCCAATTGCCATTCCAGGTCGTAACGACCTTCATTTAGATGGCTTTTGCCAGGAGCCAGCGAGTTCAAGCCTTGTGTGCTTAAACTGTCTTGCTCCACAGGCGAACGGATGCCGTTGGTGTTGGTATAATTGAAATGCAGTGCCGCCTCGGCGCTGTTATCGTATTGTTTTCCCCAGGACGTCCGGTACTGCTGGTTGCCGAAACTGCCCCAGCCGGTTGAGGCATGGAATCCGTTTAAATCCTTGGCATTTTGGGTAATGATATTGACAACAGCCATAAATGCATTTGCACCATAAAGCGCGGAGCCCGGACCACGCACGACTTCCACACGTTTAATCGTATCGACGGGAAGGTCGTCATAGACCCAGGTACTGCCGGCGTTTTGCAGGTTATGGTCGAGAGGATGACCGTTTAGCATGAAAAGTACTTTATCGGAAAACAGGGTTTTCACACCGCGCACTTCAATTTCACGCACCCCCAGCATTGATTGCGTTACACCGATGCCGGGAACCAGTCGCAAAACATCCAGCAAGTTACGTGCGCCGATGTGACGGATATCGTCCTGGGTAAAAACTGACGTGGTTGCCACGGTTTTTTCCACGCGTTCTTCCAGTTTGGAAGCAGTAACCACAATTTGTCGTTCGGCGGCCAGAAATTTTAGTTCACTATCCAGATCCGTGCCTGCTTCTATAGCCGAGGTTTCAGCGAGCGCTGTAGCGTTCACCATCGCTAAGCCGCTTAACATTAGATATAAATAGCGGTTGCAGGATTTAGCTACGCAGTGTCGAAAAATGCGGTTAGCGTTCACGGTTAAGAGGAGGCTGTAAGAGATTCATGGGGTTCCAAATGCCTGTTAAACAGCCGAGGAATACTTGGCTCTGGGATTGAGGCTTCAGGGTATTGCTCGGTAATAATCATTTGTATAATTTTGCTGTATTCCAATCCCTGTATGCGCAGTTTGTTGAGAAATACAGCAAACTCCGGTTTTCTGCGTATTGCGGCAATCAGGCTTTGCATCTCGGTGGGATAGTGGGTCGGGTAAACCAACATCTGGTAATGCACATTATCCAGCTCAATACCAAACAACAGCAATGGCAATTCCTGAATGACATATTCTGCCATGCCCAAACAACGTTCTACGGTAACGGTTTTACCTGCGTGTCTGATAAAGACTTCTACCAGTGACAGTATAGAGTCATACAGTATGCCGCGTTTCGCGAATTCTTCGCGCACATCCTCTTGTTGCTGTAGATAGCGTGGCGTTAGTATTTCGTGCCAATGCACCAGACGCACTCGTTGGCTTTGTTCGGGCGCCAGATGCAGCAATGCATCTCGCCATAACGAAAAGTGTCGCTCGGCATTTCGCTTTACTTCTTTGAGTGCTTTGCCATGGCTGTGACTAAATGCCCGATAATTGATATAGGCGATATCGTCGGCAATCAGCACCGGCAGTGTTGCGGACTGACTTTGTAGCGCCCAGCGCAGAGTGTCCAGGACTTTTTCCGGATGCGGTGGACGGCTACTGACGCTGACCCCGACAAAAGGACGGTATCGGGCGGTAGCGAAAAATTGTTCTGAGCTACCCCAACTGTTCTCGTTTAGATAAACTTTCATGGGGTTAGAGCGCTTCTTGTACCGTCGCAGTGATGACGAATAATTTACTGAAGCCGCTGATATCGAAAACATCACGTAAAGTGGCGTTTAAGGCACATAAACGTACCGAACCCTTAACAGCATCAAGCCGTTTTGCCACCACCAGAAACACCCGTAGAGCCGCGCTGCTAATATAATTGACGTCAGAAAAATCGAATACTAACTGCGTTTCTCCGCCTGCAATCCACTCCAGACACTCTTGTTCCAGTGTTTTTGCGCTGGAAGCATCAATCCTTCCTGATAAAGCAACAACCAGTGATTCGTCCTGACGTGCCGATGAAATCGTTAGCATAATACGCTATCCTCTTTTTGTTTCAGTTGGTTAATCGTTAAATATCAATCGCAATTCGCAATGTTCACCATCGTGGCGGGTTCTTACCTGGTCTGCAAGACGATGGAGTAAATAGCCCGCCATTTGCAACACAGCGCTTTCATCCCTGAGCATTTCTTCATGGCTGGGCCTGTGTGTCATTAATGGTAGAACGGTGCCAGTGTAATTGAGAACTACGGTAAAAGTATACTCGTTAAATATAGTCTGAAGTTGGATTTTGTCGCTGGTTTCGTCCTGTTTTTCAATCAAGCCATGCTCCGTCAGGATTTCAAAAGCCTGCCAGGTTGCGTATTCTGCGCGCTTGACGATTTCGGCGCGCGCTCCCCAGCTTTTGCCTTGTTGCTCAAGAAACAGGATGACATCATCCAGGGAGCTGTGCAGGGCATCGAAACTGCGTTGCTGCCTGGTATGGTTCCTGATTTGAAATAGCGTCGACAACACAACCGTTGCAAAAACACCCAGGCTGACACCTGAAAACAGCAGGGTTTTTAATCCTTCAGTGGATATTTCATGAAATGTCCTGAATACGGGTTCGTAACTGACACCTAAAATTAAACCAATACCCAAAGCGAGCGTTTTGCGGTTATCCAGGAGCCGTGAAGCAATCACTTGCAGACCTGAGAGTGCGGTGAATGAAGCCAGGAAAATCAGTGCCGCGCCCATGACGGGCAAGGGCATAATCTGCCAAAAGACAATGGCTTTGGGCATAAATGCAATGATGCCCATGATTCCTGCCAGCCAATAGGCCAGATAGCGACTGGTACAACCGGTTGAAGCCGCAAGGCTCACTGCGCCACCGCTTGAGGTTAAAGGAAGACCGTTCAGCAAGGAGTTACAGAAATTGGTGAGCCCTTCGGCAATAATGCCTTGCTTGATTAACTGTAAATCAGGGCGCTTCCAGTCAGCATCATTGAAGCGCTGTGCTGCGACAAGTGCCCCAAAGCCATGCAGGGCAAGAAATAAACCGGTGATGATTGCGGGTAACAGGGAACGATGATCTAAAGACCAGCCTATATTCATCGGCTTGGGCAGATAAAATAAAGATGCCTCATGAAAAACAGCCCAGTCGCTATCTGGAATGGCATTCATAAACCAACTGCCGATAAATCCGGCTATTAGCCCCAGAAATGCTGAAAACAGGCGAAGATGACCGGAAGACCAGACATTAAAAGCTATCATTGTGCCCAAGGTCAGCACGCAAAGACTACCTTGTTGATGCCAGGACATGCCCGGTTTGACTTCCATTAGCAGTTTTATCCCGTAATTACCCAGGCCTAATCCAATCAGCAGTACCGCCAGCCCTGCCACTTGTACAGTAAAAACACCTCTTAGCCGCTGGAAAAGAAAGGCGAAAGCCATCTGCGCCAAGCCGACGACGCCCACCATACCAAATACGGCGCTCAAGCCACTGTGGGTTTTTACCAATATCAGGCCTGCAAAAGTCGATGATGTGCCTTGCAAAGGGCAGAAATAGCCTGAGCCGATACCAAATATTTTGGCGGTTTGCAGTAGCACCCCGAGACCTGAAGCCAGCAAGGTTGCTGAAATCAATTGTAATGATTGTTGTTGATCCAGACCTAAATCACGCGCCAGCAAAGGTGAAATAACCAGATAAACACCCAGAAATGACATTTGTTGCAGGGCCAGGATGAGGACAATTTGTAACGGTGGCTTATCGCCTGTTCCATAAACGATGTTTTCGGGTTTACGCATGATAGTGAGAATTTGTCTGCTATAGATACCGGGCTAAGCTGTGTGGGAATCGTCGCTTTGAGAGCTGTGTGGAGTACTGATACGATAACTGTAACCATGACGATCAAAGTCTAGCGACTCGTAGAAGGCATGTGCCCGTTCGCGCTTGAGGTTCGAGGAAAGCATCGCCTTATAGCAGCCTTTCGTGTCGCAGATACGGAAAGCATAGCGCAGCATTTGCCTGCCTACCCCGCGCCGTTGCCACTCGGGGTCGACAGCGACATCTTCAATGATTGCAGAAGGTGCACCCATGTGCCCCAGGTTATCCATGATGAGTAATGCAAAAGTAGCGATAATCTGGTCTCCGTGGGTTGCGACATGGATTTTATAGTCGGGATAGCTCTCCATACGCTCAAAGATACGCTCAGCCTCGAATTGAGAAAGGATCTTCCCGTCATCAAGATCAGGCTGCCCATACAGGCGGAGTACGGCAGGAAGATCCGCTTTCGATGCTGCACGACAGAATATAGGCTCATTCATGCGCAATCTTGTAAGTCCGGCTATTCGATAACCGGCAGAAAAGCTGTATTTTCGGCATCGGTAGCCCACAAATCGCCATTTTCCAGATCGAACCACCAGCCATGCACATCAAGTGTTCCTGCATCAACACGCTGTTTTATCCAGGGATAGGTCAAGAGATTATCCAGCGATCCGCGAATTGCAGCGCGTTCAACCAGATGCTGGTGTTCGCACAGACTTTCCAGGTCGATTTCACGTACCGAGGATTCAGGATCGTCTTCTGAAGCGTTGAGTTGCTCAAAAACATAGCGGTAGCAACCGTCTAATGCTATCGATACCCAATCGCCGATAAAATCGCGTTGTGGTTTTTGACCGGAGAGGGTTTTTAGCAGGGCTTTGATGCCGCCGCAATGAGCATGACCCAAAATAACGATATGTTCGACTTCCAAATCGCGTACGGCATATTCAATGGCCGAACGTGCACCGTCGTGTTTACCTTCCATGCAATATGTCGGTACCAGATTGGCAACATTGCGCAATACAAATAAATCACCGGGGCCTGCATTGGTCAATAGGGCAGGGTCTACCCGCGAATCGCTGCAGGCAATCAGCAAAACCTTGGGTTGCTGTCCATGCTCAACCAGAGCTTTCATTTTGGCGGGGTCCAGTTCATAAACACGTTGCTGGAAACCTTTGATACCGTCGAGTAATTTGACTAAAGTCGGATGAATGAACGCTTGCATAAGAGTTGTATATTTGAATATTGCGTTGTGTGATATGAATCTCAATTTAGGGTCTGAATCCATTCTATGCGAAACCCCAAGCTAAATAAAGGCTTTAAATATCAACTTCGCCTGATAACCGCTACCTTATGCCCTGTTTCCAGAACTCATTGAACTTGGCTTGTTTTCGCTAACCCGTTGGTTTTAGCTCTCTACCAAAAATTTCCAGTTTGAGTGCTATTGGGCGATGCGGGTCAATTGTAGTATCGACTTGCCGGTTTCATCATCATTTTCGGAAAAAACAACACCTGCACCGATCGGAAAAGCACCATCCTCGTCAACAGTCACATGGACAATTTCACATTTAAACGGCAATACCTGATTGTTCAGGTTGATTTTAAGATCGCCGACTTCGGAAATGCATGAAAGCATCAGGTCTGGTTCGGATTTTGATAAATAGGCCCCGCTTAAACTGATATTTGCTGTTTTTCCGCTATATTCCTTGTCTTTCAGGAATAAATGATATTCGCATTCGATAGGTATTCTGGTATGCCTGCGTCTGTCTGATTGAGTGTTTGTCATGTTTTTTGTTTCCAAAATTAAATGGGGGGGGAATCCGTTTATGGCCCAAAATCAGCAGGCAAACTCAAGTTTGTTTAACCTGTTTTTGCATTCAAATCGGCTCTGTTTCGGGCGGTTCTAACCTCGCTTGAAAACCATCAGCGTGATATCGTCTTTAAAAGTATCTTTTTGGCAAAATTGTTTAAGTTCTTCCAATATGTTGTGGATGATTTTTTGCGGTGTCAGCTGGGCGTACTGGATGAAAATATCACTAACACGTTCAAGTCCAAAAAATTCACCATCGCTATTTTCGGCTTCAGTCAAGCCATCCGTATAAATCAACAATAAATCCCCTTTGCCAAGGCTTGTGGTTTTTTCCTCAAAAACCACGTTTTCACGGATGCCTAATATTAAGCCGTCTGCGTCAAGTTGTCTGCATTCATTCTGAAAAGGACTTAATAATAGCGGTGGCGGGTGCCCGGCGTTGGCAAAGCTGAGTTGCTGGTTTGCGATGTCATACTGCAAATAGAACAGCGTGATGAAGTAATCGGATTTGTTTAAATCTTCAAAAAGAAAATTATTGAGTACATTCAGTGTTTCTGCCGGTGTTCTTAATGCGTTGACCTGGGTTCGAATTGCACTGCGGGTTTCAACCATAAACAGGGCAGGGCCGATTGAATGCCCGGAAACATCCGAGATAACCATATCCAGCCGGTTTTTATCACGAAAAAAATAATCGAAATAATCGCCGCCAATCTTATCGGCAGGCAAGCAGATGCCGGTTACTTCAAAATGACTGGATTTAATCGGCTCTGAAGGTAACAGGGATGCCTGAATCTGCTGGGCGATCTTAAGCTCACTTTGAGCTATAGCCAGATTGACTTGCGCTTGCTGAATTTGCCGCTCGGCATCTTTGCGGGCGGTAATATCGTGTATAAAGCCGCTGAAACTATAAGCGTTACCGAGTTTTAACGGTGAGATACTGAGTTCAACAGGAAATTCCGTGCGGTCCCTGCGGATTGCGACATGTTCGATCAGGCGGTTTAATAAGCGCTCTTTGCCGGTGAGCAGGAAGGTTTGCAGTCCTTGCCAGTGGGCATCATGAAAGCGCCGCGGGATGACCAGTTCGGCAAGGCGCTGTCCTATAGCCTCCGTCCGTGACCAGCCGAACATTTTTTCAGCCTGATGGTTCCAATCGGTGATGATGCCGTAAGAGTCCATAATCACAATGGCGCTTAATGAGCTTTCAATGATCAGGCGGGTATGGCGTTCGCTTTCGATGAGGGCATCCTGAAAATGTTTTCTGGCGGTAATGTCCCTATCGACGCCGCGCCATTTAAGCAGCTTCCCTTGACTGTTGAATATCGGTAAACCTGTTGATTCGGTGTAAACCAAATGTCCGTCTTTATGTTGATAGTGATTGGTTAAACCATAAAAAGGCTGTTGACTGTTGGCGTAAGATTGCTGGTTTGCTTTATCCTGGGGTGTTAAAAACTCACTGTAGTGTTTGCCGATGACCTGGCTTTGGCTAAAGCCCAGTATCTGGTTAACTGCGGTGCTGCAATAAATGTAGTAGCCAAACGAGTCTTGTTCCCATAGCCATTCGCCGGTCATTTCCGCCATTTGTCGAAAGCGTTCTTCGCTTTCGATCAGCGCCGATTCCACTTCTGTACAGGGTGTACTCTTCTCGTTAGTAGGGTTGTGCATAGTTGTTGTCTGTTTGTGCTGCCAATCGCTTAATCTAACATTTAAGGACAATGTTGTTGCAACATTTATATTTCATAATAGTATCAATTTTGCTGTCACGCTGTATTTCTGTGTTAGATAAAAATACTTTTATATTTATAGGCTTTATTAGCATAGTTAATCTTTAATCTAAAGAATTTGTATCAATTTTATGGATCGGGTATAAAATTAGGCCTGCACCAGATATTTTGCTTTAGTTAAGAAAAGTGGAAAAATTAAAATGAATAGTCAAAATACCTCCGGCAAAGCCGGAGGCTTGTATATGTGAACCGCTCAAAGCGGGTTAAAATGTGTGCCACCTGAAGGGGGGCTGTGTTCTAAAACAGGCTCAGTTGCTCAATTCGCCTGTCCTC
>Ga0208754_100114_pt1 | contig 52379 bp, 45 predicted proteins | sample LakWasMet55_HOW8_2_FD_183889 | JGI IMG/M metagenome (GOLD analysis project Ga0208754, IMG submission 183889) | Freshwater sediment methanotrophic microbial communities from Lake Washington under simulated oxygen tension - Sediment Metagenome... | ecosystem: Environmental > Aquatic > Freshwater >... | reverse complement strand
TTTTGCTCTTGTGGTGTGCGTGGTCGTACCCACAGGGCATAAATGGCTGTTCCGTGTAATACTTGTCCCATCGTTTTTCCTCTTTAAGTTGGTGATAAAATATACCACTTAATTGTGGGACTAAACAGGTAGGTTCCTTCGCTCAAAGAAGAGAATCTTGAAGGAGTGTCACTTTCAAAAGCGACAGCCAACTTCATTGCTTGAACTTCTGGTTGATGAATCTTTGCGACAGCTTGTTTGTTAACAGTATCGAAAGTAACAATAAAAGTATCGTGCTCTTTGAACGGTTCGGTTATCGTTGCGTCAATAACCCCGTTAGCTTCAACGACCAATACGGTTTGTGTCCCGAATCTTTTGGCTCGTTCAGCGCTAATTTCAGCAACCTCTGACGCAAGTGCCGCATCTAAATCAGATGCTCCTGCTTGTCCCACAATACCTTTTAGCATCAACCTACCAATAGCAACACCTCTATCAATGTCAGCCAGAAGATCGTCGGGGGAGTTGGTCAATATAAACCGGCACTGATCAGATCGGAAAAGCTCCTTTGGTTCTGTTTCTTTTGGTAGGTTCATTCCGCCGATAACTGCCCAAGCGGCTTTATATGTATAACGCATGTTTTCTACGACGCCCAATGTTAAAGGTCAGTATGTCTACCATAAAAACCGATTTTCTGAGAAAAATTTATGATATGTAACAAATTTTCATTTCTGCAAATCATCAAGGCACGATTGATATATTTCAAACACTCAAGTTTTCGGCTTTTGAATAAGCCAAAGGACAGAAAATATCGAACTTTCAGGCTTCAAAAAACCAAAAACTTATAGCTGACCTATGACCAGCCGAATTACTTTAACTCGTTACTTTAATATTTATTCAATAGAATGGAGCAATAAGAACGGTGTCCATGTCAGCATGGTAGTTGAGTATATAGCCATTATCAAGGAGACTGGTGTTTGTAAGGACTTAGAGGTTATATAATGGGCTAATGAAGCCATGGAACCGCAATAAAAATGAATAAGAAAATTCGCACTATTGTAAAAAAACTATCCAATCCGCGTATTAGAAGACGATTAAAAATTGGCCTCGCTCTTTATGGCGGCGTGATAATGCTGGGTCTGATATTTAAGCTTGGCTATGATATTGGTCATTTCAACGCGCAGTCACTCAAAAATGAAAAAAACGCTGAACTACCAACCGGTACGCACCCGGAGCTGACAATTGAGTCTGCTCAGCATATTGTGTCGGGTGCGCTAAAAGAAGACCCTGCTAACCCCAAAACAGTTGTGGATCAGATTATTGATAATAATCATCAACTTTCAACCATTATCATAGAAAACAACAAGGTAAAAAAAATTGCCCGGATTATCAATATGCAATTGTTTTTTACCGGCGATATATTCAATAGTGAAGGTTATAATTTAACCGAAGGTCTTGAGCAGCAACACGACATCAAGCATGACGATCATTGATTGCTGCTAACAGCAATGGCGGGCATTTGAACATTAACTTATGGCTGCCCATGCCAATCCAAGGAATCGTTGATATAAGTTGGTACTATGTCCGCTTTTAAGACGCTGCCGCTTTTTCAGCGGACGCTGATACCTAACCGTTATATTGCATCTCTGCTACCCGTAAGCAATTGGCGGTTTAATTTTTTATACCACCAACTGGCGGCTTCGCCATTATCACCAGAACGCATGGCCAGCCATAAGGGTTCTGGTTGGCGGGATTCTTCAAGCACCACTTCAACCAAAGCCGAGCAAATCTTAATTCGATAATTTACAAGGAGTCAGACCAATGATTGAAGTCCGTCCTGCCCAACACCGAGGTGTTGCCCGTTTTGACTGGCTATTCTCGCGCCACACTTTTTCCTTCGGCGGTTATTACGATCCCAAGCAAAGCGGTTTTTCGGATTTGCTGGTGATTAATGAAGACATCGTCCAAGCAGGCAAAGGTTTTGGCACACATCCGCACAGGGATATGGAAATCTTCACGTATGTCATTGACGGCGCGCTGGAACACAAGGATTCGATGGGCACGGGTTCGGTTATCGAAACCGGCGATGTCCAGCTGATGACTGCTGGAACTGGCATTGCCCATAGCGAATTCAACCATTCGCAAACCGAGTTAGTGCATTTCCTGCAAATCTGGCTGGTGCCCAATAAAAAAGGCGTAAAGCCACGTTATCAGCAAAGCCACTTTAGTCAGGCAGACAAGCAAGGGCGGCTGACATTGATTATTTCACCTGACGGAGACGGAGGGTCGTTATCCGTTTATCAAGATGTCAGGGTTTATGCGGGCTGTTTCGATACGGGAGAGCAAGCGCAGTTAAAGCTAGCGGATCAGCGCTACGCCTATGTCCACATCGTGCGTGGCACGTTGAAGGTGAACGGTACGTTACTAAACGAAGGTGATGGCGCGCGTATACGAGGCGAAAGTCAAATTGATATTCAACAAAGTCACAATGCCGAAGTCTTGGTGTTTGATTTACGCCCACAAGAACAACCTGGTCATTAGCAGCTATGGACACATTAACTCAAGCTACACCTGACAATGAACAAGTGTTAAATGTCATCCGCCATAGTCTGAAAAAAGTAAAGGCAAACTTGAAAAGTACAAGAAAATCGTCCCTAAGGCGACGTTTTATTTTGTCTGATATTGAGATATTTTGAAGACTGTAAGCTTCATAACCCACTTCGGTCCGATAACTTTTAGCCTACTTCTGAGGCTTACAGTCGTAAACTGTGTATGGTTGCGCAACAAGTACGGGAGAGCCGCATCTGGATACAAGTGCTGTGAATTTGGAGTCTTCAGCCGCCCCGAAATGATCAAATTTTGCGTTTGCAACAACCAAAAACCCTCTCTCAAAGTTTTCGCGTTTTAGAGCTTGGTAACCAGTGAAGTTGCCTACTGTTTTTGAAAGATACTCCAAATCCGTTACGGACCCTCCCCACTGGGCAACGAATGGTCTTCTATCCGAATGGGCGTCCAGAAATTCCGTCGTCACCGCTTGACCCTGCCTTTCCGATGTTGCCAAGAACCACTTGCTCGGAGTCTGAATAGCAGAATAATTGATTCTACCCAACGCCCCGTTTAATGATACAGCTATTAACAGGGTATAAAGCATAAAAACGCTCATCCTATCGATGATAAGTAGCGGGATTGCCATAATAAAGCACATCAGCACAACCCCTGAGTAGATATAGCGAGGCCACCCGATAGAAAAAATCAACCAATAGATTAGATGAATGAGAATACCCACAAACGCTACTGCGGCGAACCGCCTAAACCAATCATTTCGTGTTCGAAACGCGAGTAGAAGACTGGTTCCTGTTAGCAATAACACTATCCAAAGAGAAACGCCAAAGTGCTCATAGAAATCCCGAGAGCGTTCGCTAAGTTGGGAAAAAAACAAGATCTTTGATTGGAGTCCTTGTTCGCTAGAATATTCTAAAAACTGTTGGATGTTTTGCACATATACGGCGAAGCCTAGCACAAGAAGTTTCCATATTTCAAAGCAAAGGAGTGGCAATAAGCATGTTATGCTTGCTAAACAAATATCAACGAATGCTCTTTGAGGTTTTTTCACACTAGCGCCTGATAAGCGCCAAATTAGTACGACCAAAACAAACGCGCCTACATAGAGCAGGGATAGTAACTTGGCTGTCACCGCTAGGCCGATGAACAGTGAACTCATAAACAGGTGTCGCTTGCTGTCTGGATCAATAGCCCATATACAAAAGCCTAAAATTACAAGTAGCGCGGCTGGAACTTCTCCCAAAAGCGCCCACCAGTGCTCAAAGTGCCAGGACGAAAGCGCATAAATTATTACAAGAAAGGCTGTGCTGACCGCACTGACACGAGGCGGCGGCACCACATAGCAGAGGGTTTTGTAAATCGCAAAAATTAGTGTTACCCAGATAGATATGAGCGCCAGACCTGGAACCCAGTATTGATTTCCGAAAAACCATATGAGGCCCGCTGCCGGCAGAATGACTGCTGGCCCGGTAGTTTGTACAGTAGAATCAAATAATGCCTTGGGGAAACTCGATGAGTGATAACCAACAGTGCTTAAATACCCGTGACCCCAAGCCAAGTTTTTGGCTAATAATGCGAAAGCGCCATCATCGGCGCAACAAACGCCTGTTACTTTGGACAAGGCAATTGCATGTAGCAAGAAACCAGTAAAGACAGCGATAAAGAAAGTATGGCTCAGAATAGCAATTAAAGTCTGGCTTCGACCCATCGCGATTAGTGAGGATAATTTAGATACATCAGGTGCCTGATTCAGAGTACTCATGTTCGCCAAGGCTAATTATGGTTCGTTTCGTTATTGCCGCATTGTAATACAAGAATCGGGGCTGGTGTCCTTTTCAGGGCGTTAGCTGCTTGTTTTTGCGCTTACCCGCTTTGATCTGTGCCTTCTTCACCCGGCACTTTGTTGCGCTGTGTCTGGTTGATCGGCTGTTCATATATCGAACACACTCTATCCCGGGCAATTGGATTTTATTGGTTAACGACCATAAACGTTAATAATCATTGATAATTACCCAATCTGCTCAATCGGGCCAGTTTGGCCACTAATTACGTAAGGTTTGCCAAAGCGCGTAATACAGGTTTTGATGTCGAACCCAATTTTAAGATGATTTTTTACTACGACTTATGGCTGATTGTTAATTATCTGAATCCATAGGACTATACAGCTTTTTCCAGAACGCAGGGAAAACCACTATGGAACTGAAATTACAAACCAAATCCGTCCTGGTCACCGGCAGCACCAGCGTATTGAGGAAGCCATCGCAAAACACTTGCCGATTTCGGTGTAACCAGCAATGCTGTTAGTTCGGGTGTTATCTTGACCCAGGGTGTTGATGATATGTTCGACAAGATAGGTGTGGAAAACCATATCGAAATCCGCGCAAAAATGACTTCCGAATATGCGCCTGGCCCATTGGACAGAGCGGGTTTACCGCAAGAAATTGCTGATGCAGTCGTCTTTCCGGCAAGCAGCCGCGCCGATTATATCAATTGTCAAAACCTGCGTGTTGGCCGGGGTTATTACCAACCGTGAATTAAACAGCGCGTGAACAGTATGCTTTTTAACGGGTAAAGGCAAACACAACCGTCTTTTAGTTTGCGAAACGAGTGCATTTAAACCATCTGGCGCTGCATATCGCGATATTAATACTTGCTAATGTCATAACCCGGTATCCCAACCTTGCCGACAGACACAACAAGTCGTGAATACTCAAAACCTAGCCATGTCCAGGAGTTATGTCTATATGAATGTAAAACCCTTTTCCGAGCAACACAAAATGAAGATCCAGACTGGAGGCCCCATTGTTATTCCGCTCGTTTGTTTGGTCTTGTTGCTCGGATGCGGTAAAGGAGAAAAACCGAACGCCGTTGCCCTGCCCAAGCCGGTTGTGGTATCCAGCCAGCCGTTAGCGCAGGAGATTGTCGAATGGGATGAATACACCGGTCGCTTGCAAGCGGTTGAATCGGTGGAAGTCCGGGCACGGGTATCCGGCTATCTTACCCAAATCCACTTTAAGGATGGCGGTAAAGTCAAGAAAGGCGATTTACTGTTTGTCGTCGATCCAAGACCTTACGTCGCGCAACTGCATCAGGCTAAAGCCGAACTGGACCGGGCTAAATCCCGGCTGGAACTGGCGCAAAATGACGTGCAACGGGCTGAACGCCTGTTAAAAGAACAGGCTATTTCCGAAGAAGAATACGACACTCGCAGCAAAAATCTGGTACAGGCGGGATCTTCGGTAGAATCCGCTGTCGCCAGCGTTGAACTCGCGCAGCTCAACGTTGATTTCACGCAGATACGTGCTCCCATTCATGGCCGGATCTCCCGGAAACTTATCACCGAAGGCAATCTGGTTAGCGCTGATAGTACAGTGCTGGCGACTATCGTTTCCGATAATCCCATCCATGTTTATGTTGATGCCGATGAACGCTCTGTACTCAAATACCGGCGTCTGAGCCTTGAAGGCAAACGGCAAAGTAGCCGCGATTTCCATATTCCTGTAGAAATGGCGTTGATGGACGAACAGAATTTTCCGCACCAGGGTTACATCGATTATGTCGACCCTGAAATCGACCCCTCTACCGGTACAGTCCATGCGCGGGGGGTGTTTGCCAACCCTGACGACTTACTCAGCCCCGGATTGTTTGCGCGGGTGCGGGTACCGGGCAGCGGCAAATACCAGGCCTTGCTTATCAGTGACAGGGCGATTGCCATAGATCAGGGTAAGCAATTCGTGATGGTAGTAACTGCTGATAACCATGCCGAATACCGCCCTGTTAAAACCGGGCGCATGCATGACGGCCTGCGTATCATAACCGCCGGATTATCGGCTCAGGATTGGGTTATCACCAATGGATTACAGTTTGTACGTCCAGGCATAGAAGTTGAAGCCACCCGCGCACCGATGCCAAGCGAGCAACCCGCAGCAGGGATTGCACAATGAACTTCTCCTTTTTCTTTATTGATCGTCCACGCTTTGCCATCGTCCTGTCCATCATCACGGTGTTGATCGGTGCTATCGCGCTGTTCAAGCTGCCTATTTCCCAATACCCGGAAGTGACGCCGCCTACGATTGTCGTTACGGCCAGTTATCCCGGTGCGAACCCCAAGGTGATTGCCGAAACGGTAGCGGCCCCGATTGAGCAGCAAGTCAATGGTGTCGAGCAGATGCTGTATATGTCCTCGCAATCAACCAGCGACGGCCAGATGCAGCTTACCATCACCTTCCAGATCGGCACGAACCTGGACATCGCCCAGATGCAGGTGCAAAACCGGGTTTCCAACGCCTTGCCCAAACTGCCGGAAGATGTGCGCAGACTGGGCGTGACCACGAAGAAATCCTCGCCCGATATACTGCTGGTCATCCACCTGGTTTCGCCAAACCAGCGTTACGACCAGCTATACCTGTCCAACTACGCCTTACTCAACGTCAGCGACCAATTGCTGCGTCTGCCCGGTGTCGGCGATGTCCGCACCTTTGGTGCAGGCGATTACAGTATGCGGGTGTGGCTTGACCCTGCCAAAATTGCTGCCCGCAATCTGACTGCCGGTGAAGTGGTGCGCGCCATACGCGAGCAAAATATCCAGGTCGCCGCAGGCGTGATCGGCCAGCCACCGCTTGATAACTCGACCGATTTTCAGCTAAACATCAATACAATGGGACGCTTGAGCAGCATTGAAGACTTCGGCGCGATCATCGTCAAATACGGGGATAGCGGCAGCCTGGTGCGCTTGCGCGATGTCGCGCGGATCGAACTGGGTGCCAACCGCTATTCCATGCGTAGCCAGTTGAACAACAAGGATGCCGTGGCGATGCCGATTTCGCTACGTCCCGGCGCTAATGCCCTTGAAACGGCGCATCAGGTCAAAAACCTGATGACGACGCTGAAAAAACGCTTTCCGCAAGGCGTGGACTATAAAATCGTTTACGACACTACGATTTTTGTCGAACAGTCGCTTGATGCCGTTATCCATACTTTTTTCGAAGCGCTGGCGTTGGTGGTGCTGGTCGTACTGGTTTTCCTGCAAAGCTGGCGAGCCGCCATCATTCCCTTACTGGCGGTGCCGGTATCCCTGGTCGGCACCTTTGCGATCATGGCGGTCATGGGTTTTTCCCTGAACAACCTGTCGCTGTTCGGTTTGATACTTGCCATCGGCATCGTGGTTGACGATGCTATCGTCGTCGTTGAAAACGTGGAGCGCAATATTGCGCTCGGCCTGTCCCCGAAAGCTGCCGCACGACAGGCCATGACCGAAGTAACAGGCCCTATTATCGCAATATCGGTGGTGCTCGGTGCGGTATTCATACCGGCTGCGTTTGTGGTCGGCATCAACGGTCAGTTTTACAAACAGTTTGCATTGACCATCGCCGCCTCAACATTAATTTCCGCGTTCAATTCGCTGACGCTGAGTCCTGCTTTGGCTGCGCTGTTACTGCAACCGCACCATGTCGAAGGCGATAAGTTAACCCGGCTTTTAAACTTCACCTTCGGCTGGTTCTTCAGGCTGTTTAATCGCGGCTTCACAGCCAGTTCATCCGGTTATGCGGGCCTGGTTAAACGCCTGACGCGCTTGACGGCAGTAGTAGCGCTGGTTTATGCCGGGCTGCTTGTCTTCACCGGCTACGAGTTTCAAAAAGTCCCGGCAGGCTTCATCCCTTTGCAAGATAAAGGCTATTTGATCGTATTCGCGCAATTGCCGGAAGCCGCTTCACTGGATCGTACCGATGCGGTCGTCCATAAAATATCGGAAATCCTGCTCAGCCAGCCCGGCGTCCAGGGAGCCGTCGCATTTCCCGGCTTTTCCGTGGTCAGCGGTGCCAATACACCGAATGCCGGAACAATTTTCGTGCCGCTGAAGCCATTTGATGAGCGTGTAGCAAAAGGCCTGTCTGCACAGCGTCTGTTGGGTGAATTGCAGCCCAAACTCGCCGGTATCCGCGAAGCTTTCATCGGCATCTTTCCGCCGCCACCGATTCTCGGTCTGGGTAGTCTCGGCGGTTTCAAGATGCAAATCCAGGACCGCGGCCAGCAAGGTTTTGATGCTCTCGACGGTGCCGTGCAGGCAGCCTTGCAAGTGGGCCGACAAAATCCTCAGCTGGCGGGACTTTTCAGCAGCTTCCAAAACAATGTGCCGCAACTTTACGCTGATATTGACCGCGTCAAGGCCAAATCCCAGGGCATCCCGTTGACAGAAATTTTCGACACCATGCAGACTTATCTCGGCTCCTTGTACGTCAACGACTTGAACCTGTTCGGACGCACCTTCCAGGTAACAGCACAGGCGGACGGCGAATTCCGCAAGCGTCCTGAAGACATCGGGCGCCTTAAAACCCGGAACGCCCAGGGCGAAATGGTACCGCTGGAAGAACTGGTCGCTGTCCGCGAAATCAGCGGACCTGACCGGGTCGTGCGCTACAACATGTACCCGTCTGCGGAAATCAATGGTGCCGCCGCTCCGGGCTTCAGCTCCGGGCAAGCGGTCGCGTTGATGGAAGAGCTGGTCCACAAAAGCCTGCCGCTGTCGATGGACTTTGAATGGACAGAGCTGACTTACCAGCAAATACTGGCCGGCGACACCGCTCTGTACGTTTTTGCGCTATCCAGCCTGCTGGTGTTCCTGGTATTGGTCGCATTGTATGAAAGCTGGATCTTACCGTTGGCGATCATCCTGATTGTGCCGATGACCCTGATGTGCGCATTGGGGGGCGTGTGGATACGCAGCGGCGACAATAATATTTTCACCCAGATTGCCCTGCTGGTACTGGTCGGACTGGCCTGCAAGAACGCCATCCTGATTGTGGAATTCGCCAAAGCCCGGCGCGATGAAGGTATTGACCGCTACAGCGCAGCTATCGAAGCCTGTCAGCTTCGCTTCAGGCCTATCCTGATGACTTCGTTCGCTTTCATCATGGGCGTATTGCCGCTGGTATTTGCCACCGGTGCAGGAGCGGAAATGCGCCAGGCACTGGGCACACCGGTTTTCTACGGCATGCTGGGCGTCACTGTCTTCGGCCTGTTGTTTACACCGCTGTTTTATGTCGCACTGCAAGGCATTGTCGACAGGAATCACGAACGCAAATTACCCTCCCCTGAACCCAAACAAACGGAGGAGCTTTGATATGAAGCCTGCATTGCGATTATTCAGGACACATACTTTTTTACTAAAACCGCTGCTGATCTGCCTGCCGCTGGCAGCCTGTTCGGTCGGTCCCGATTACCATCCGCCGCAATTCGCCGCACCGGCAAAATTCGCCAATGCCACAGCAACGGGAATGACCGCCCAAAGCACGGAAATTCGCTGGTGGGAAAAATTTTCCGATAAGACCTTAAATGAACTGGTCAATGACGGTTTGCGCTCAAACCCCGACCTGCGCATTGCCACCGCCAATTTGCGTGAAGCCAGGGCGGCACGTTTATTAAGCCAATTCGACCTGTTTCCGACCATTAGCCTGTCGGCATCAGAAAAAACCTTGCTCCGCAGCAAGGGGATATTCGGCTCGGCCACCAACCCCAACAGCTTCGATTTGCTCAACACCGGCTTTGATGCCACCTGGGAGCTCGACTTTTTCGGGCGCATCCGCCGTTCCATCGAAGCGCAAACATCGGAAACCGAGTCTTTCGATGCCGAACGCCGCGATGCTATTGTCAGCCTGGTTTCAGAACTGGCCCGTAATTATTTTGAATTGCGCGGAACCCAGCACCAGCTGTTTGTCGCCAGAAAAAATGCCGACAACCAGGCAGCAACGCTGAAATACACTAGAGCCAGGCTGAGCGGCGGACAAGGCACCGCGCTTGATACCGCGCGCGCCGAAGAACAGTTGAATTCGACGCTCGCCATTATTCCGCCACTGGAATCCGGCATTCGCCGCACCATCCATCGCCTGTCGGTATTAGTCGGCAAAACGCCGGAACAACTTTACGGCAAGCTCGAACCTCACGCCGCGTTACCGCAAGCGCCCAAAATTATCGGCATCGGCGATCCCGCCAAACTGCTGCAACGCCGACCCGATGTGCGCGTCGCCGAACGCGACCTGGCTGCGTCCACCGCCCGTATCGGTATCGCTACTGCCGACTTGTTCCCACGCGTGACCTTTGTCGGCAATGTCGCGCTTGAAGCACGCAGTTTTTCCGGTCTGGGTGCATCAGGCGGCGATACCTATTCGTTCGGACCCTCCATCCGCTGGGCCGCATTCGACCTCGGCAGGGTCTACACCCGTATCAAAGCCGCCGACGCCCACGCCGAAGCCAGCTTAGCCCTTTACGAAAAAACCGTGCTCCGGGCGCTGGAAGAAACGGAAAATGCGCTGGTTGAATTCAGTAAACTCCAGCAGCGCCGCGATTATTTCCGCGCAGCAGTCACCGCCGGTGAAAAAGCTGCCCGTCTCGCCAATTTACGCTACCAGGACGGTGTCTCCGATTTTCTCGCCGTCCTCGACGCCGAACGCCGCCTGCTGGAAACGCAAGACCAGCTGGCACAAACAGAAACCGAAACCGCAACCGCACTGGTCGCTGTTTACAAGGCTTTGGGCGGTGGTTGGGAGTGGGAGAAAGAAGCGGTTAGTGGTACAACGCGATAATGACGTTTTTGTTTGCGTGTCTTGTTCTATTGAATTATCTTGTATTCAAAACCAAATGGATAACGGAGGCGATGTAGAACTCTTCATATAGATACGCTTATCTCCAAGTGAATTTTAATCATCCATATCAAAGGCAAAATTAAGTGGACGAACAAACGCTTCAAATTTCAGGTCATTTTCTTACTCGAGTTGTTTTGCGTAATTATAAAAGTATCGCTAGCTGTGATGTAAGGCTGGGTGGATTAACATATCTGGTTGGTCTCAACAGCTCAGGGAAAAGTAACTTTCTTGATGCATTGCACTTTGTTCGGGATGCCTTGGCAGGTTCACTTGATAACGCACTTAATGAGCGGGGAGGCCTTTCTGAAGTTAGACGACGTTCCAGTGGTCATCCAACCCATTTTGGTATTCGCTTGGAGTTTCAGCTCCGTGATGGACAGCGAGGCTACTATGCTTTCAACGTTCGCGCTTTAAAAGGTAGAGGCTATGAAGTGCAAACTGAAGAATGTGGTTTGCAAGGCGGTTTTGGCAAAGGCCCTTTTTTTAAACTCGAAGGGGGAGAAGTAAAATCCAGTAGCGAACCGGCTTTTCCTGCGGTAACACCCGATAGGTTGGCGTTGGTCAGTGCATCTGGCTTACCCGCTTTTAGGCCGGTATTCGATGCATTAACCACAATGGGTTTTTACAATCTTAATCCTAAATTAATAAGGGATTATCAAAAACCACAAGATGGACGTCTACTGAAATCGTCGGGCGAGAATATTGCCAGCGTATTAGGTCATCTCGAAAAAAATGCCCCAGAAGCCATTAAAATAATTGAAGAATACCTTCACACCGTAGTGCCAATGGTGCATGGTGTAAGGCGCGTTTCTGTGGGACAGATGGAAACTGTCGCATTCAGGCAAGACATGGTAGGAGCCAAATTCCCTTGGGAATTTCATGGCATGAATATGTCGGATGGTACATTACGCACATTAGGTATATTAACAGCCTTATTTCAAGGAAACCGTGATTTTACGCCTTCACTAATAGGTATCGAAGAACCGGAAACGGCATTGCATCCTGCTGCTTCGAGTGCATTACGCGAAGCATTACAACGTGCTTCAGAAAAAACTCAGGTCATCATTACTAGCCATAGCCCCGATTTGTTGGATGATCCTTCAATTACATCAGATTCTCTGCTTGCGGTGATTGCCAATGGCGGCGAAACCAAAATTGCCCAGATAGATGAAGCATCCCGTAACAGCATACAGAAACATTTGTTTTCTGCTGGAGAACTTTTGCGGCTCGATCAATTAATGCCAGATCCAGCAAAATTAGCCGAACTTGAGTCCAGCCAAATTGACTTATTTGGAGACTATCGGTAATGAAGGTAACAGCTATTGTAGAAGGGGATGGCGAAGTAGCCGCTTTTCCTATCTTGTTACGTCGCCTGAGAGATTGGTTAACACCTAATAATTATGTTGTTGAAATCACTAAGCCTATACGCGTACGTCGTGACCGCTTTCTTAATAAAAATGAAGAGTTTCGGCGCATGCTTTTACTAGCGGCAGACAAATGCGAGCAGAATGGCTGGATTCTAATTCTATTAGACGCGGACGACGATTGCCCTGCCCAGTTGGGAAAACAAATTATCAATCGCGCTAAGGAAGTTTTATCCGAACACCGTATATCCGTCGTACTTGCTAATCAGGAATACGAAGCATGGTTTATTGCCGCATCTGAATCTTTAAACGGACACCGAGGTTTCTCGATTATAAAAAACGACAAAATTGAACCTGAAAAAATTAGGGGCGCTAAAAATTGGATCGGCATCCGTATTAAAGAGGGCAAATACCGAGAAGTAACCGATCAACCCGCTTTTTCAGCCATAATGGATTTACAACAAGCTAAAGACAAAAGCCGGTCATTCTCAAAACTATGTATAGAATGGCAAAAAAACGTAAGTTCATAGGATATGTCCACGCTAGATACATCCCATATCGCTAAGGATTTAAACGAAGAATAAAATCAGCAATATACTCCCAAAATCGGCCACACAACCTGCGCAAGCTGAAACCCGCCAACAATCCCACCCAGCCAAAAAGCTTTTCCTGATAACCAAAATCACGCAAGCCATGCCCAGGCATTGTCATAAACCTATCTCAATTATGAGCTATGCTGTTGTAAATTAGTGCTTATATCAGGAAGACCATCCAAATAACTCATTAAGCCAAGCGAGGTACCCTTATTGAGAGGATACATTTTTTACACGTGCATAACTTAATAAATCTGTAAGTTTTTTAACCTGCCGTTATCAGGAGGTGTTGAGGAGTTTCTGGTAGCGGTCTCAATAGATAATAACTATAAAAGATGAGCAAATTAATTGATAACACAAAAAACAGGTATCGGGAGAATATCGAGCGCTTGCTGGTGGGAACCGGAATTGCTTTTAACGGCGATAACCCCTGGGATATTCGCGTCTACAATGCGAATCTTTACCAGCGCATTCTGACCCAGGGTTCGTTGGGCCTGGGTGAGGCGTATATGGACGAATGGTGGGATTGTCATCAGCTGGATGAATTATTTAACAGGATATGTCAGGCGCAGCTGGAAAATAAAGTTGTTGTCGATCCGCAAACTTTCATGAACAGGGTATGGGGAGTTTTGACCAACCGGCAAAGCCGCCAGCTTGTCCCTGAACATATCAAATGGCATTACGACATCGGCAACGATTTATACAGTGCGATGCTCGACAAACGTCTCACTTATAGTTGCGGTTACTGGTTAAAAGCGAAAAATCTCGATGAAGCACAGGAACATAAGTTTGACCTGATTTGCCGTAAACTGAACCTGCAACCGGGACAAAGAATACTCGACATTGGCTGCGGTTGGGGCAGTTTTATGAAGTTTGCAGTAGAGCGTTACCGTGTTTCTTGTGTCGGCGTGACGCTGTCAGCCGAGCAAGTCGCCTTAGGCAAAGAGTTATGCCGCGATATGCCGATTGAGATTCGCCTCGCGGATTACCGTGAACTGGACGAAACCTTTGACCATATCGTTTCAATAGGCATGTTTGAACATGTCGGCTTTAAAAATTATGCTCAATATATGAAGGTAGCAAGCCGATGTTTAAACGATGGCGGGCTGTTCCTGTTACATACTATCGGCAGCAACAGGTCAAGGATTGCCGTCGATGCCTGGATGGGCAAGTATATTTTCCCGGAAAGCATGCTGCCGTCGATCAAGCAAATTGCCAAAGCCGCAGAAGGCCAATTTGTTATCGAAGACTTGCATAACTTCGGTGCCGATTATGATAAAACCCTGATGAGCTGGTTTGAGAATTTTGCAAAAAACTGGCAAATGATTATCGACAATTACGACCATCGATTTTTCCTGATGTGGAAATATTACCTGCTATCTTGTGCAGGCGCATTTCGGGCACGTGATAACCAGCTCTGGCAGGTAGTATTGTCAAAAAACGGCGTACCCAGGGGGTATCAATCTGTGCGTTAACCCGACGACGCAATCCGCAGCACGGCTAAAACCGGTCAATTTCAGGATGCGCTAACCGGCCCTGGTGGACATGCATGGCACCGAACTCGGCACAACGTTGCAAGCTCGGGATTGCCTTGCCTGGATTCAGCAAGCCCTTGTCATCGAAAGCTTTTTTTACGTTGTGGAACTGTACGATTTCCTGCTCACTGAACTGGATGCAGACATGGTTGATTTTTTCGACACCGACGCCGTGCTCGCCGGAAATTGTTCCACCCACAGCAATGCTTAACTTCAGAATATCCCCGCCTAACCGTTCGGCTTTTTGCAGCTCGCCAGGATTATCGGCGTTGTACAAAATCAGGGGGTGCAAATTACCGTCACCGGCATGAAAAACATTCGCCACCGCCAGCCCGTAGTGTGCCGATAAGTCTGCAATCCCTTTCAGCACTTGTGCCAGGAAACGACGCGGAATCGTACCGTCCATGCAGTAATAATCCGGCGATAGCCGTCCGACTGCCGGAAACGCAGCCTTGCGTCCAGCCCATAACAATTTGCGTTCCTGTTCGGTTTCCGCCACCTTCAGTTCGATAGCCCTACTCGCGGTTAATAAAGCCACCGCTTGCGCCAGTTCTTCGGCGACCTGTTCGGCGCTGCCATCCAGTTCGCACAGTAACAAGGCTTCGGCGTTAGCCGGGTATCCCGCATGAATAAATGCTTCGGCGGCCTGGATCGCGGCCTTGTCCATCATCTCCAGGCCCGCCGGAATCAGACCCGCCGCGATAATATCGGATACTGCCTGCCCGGCTTGTTCAATGTCGTCAAAAGCGGCCATAACCACCTGCGCCCGTTCCGGTATCGGCAGTAATTTCACCGATACTTCAACGACTATGCCTAACATGCCTTCGGAACCGACCATCAAGGCCAGCAAATCCAACCCGGCACTGTCCAGCGCATGGGAGCCGATGGTTACTAATTCGCCATCCATGGTAATCATTTTAAGGCGCAGAATGTTATGGGTTGTCAGTCCGTATTTAAGACAATGCACACCACCGGCGTTTTCGGCTACATTGCCGCCGATCGTGCAGGCAATCTGAGAAGAAGGATCGGGGGCGTAATAAAGACCGTAGGGCGCTACGGCTTCGGAAATCGCCAGATTGCGTACACCCGGCTGTACTCGCGCCAGCCGGTTGGCAGGATCAATTTCAAGAATCTGCTTGAGCCTTGCCAGACTTAACAATACTCCGTTATCCAGCGGCAAAGCACCGCCCGCCAGGCCCGTTCCCGCGCCTCTGGCAACTATCGGCACGCCGTGCTGGTAACAACAACGGACTATGTGTTGCACCTGCTCGACCGTCTCAGGCAAAACCACGAGCCAGGGCAGGCAATGATAGGCGGATAGACCGTCGCATTCATAAGGCTTTAACGCTTCCGCTTCGGTCAATATCGAGGAACTCGGCAGGAGCATTTTTAACGCGTCAACCAGAACTTGCCGCTCAGTTTGGTGGGCGATACGTTCGGAGTGATGCGGCTGGATGCTGGTCATGGCGTTTACCTGTCTTAAGAAAGCAATTCCAGCCAGTGCATGACAGGCTTCGTGCCGGTGGATTGCAGGTGATTCAAACAACCGATATTGGCTGTGGCAATCACATCCGGCTGTTGTGCTTCCAAGGCCTGCAATTTATTGTTTAACAACTGCCTGGATAAATCCGGCTGCAACAAGGAATAAACGCCTGCCGAACCGCAGCAAAGGTGTCCGTCCGCCACAGGCACCAGTTCAAAGCCGATAGTGCGCAGGATATTTTCTACCACACCGCCTAATTTCAGGCCATGCTGCAAGGTACACGGCGCTTGAAAAGCGATTCTCCGTGCGTCGGCGCTAAATGCACGCAAATCTTCTTCCGCCAGCACTTCGCTGAGGTCTTTGAACCGCGCCGAAAACTGCAAGGCTTTAGCGGCATAATCCCGGTCATGTTGCAGCAAAGTGCTGTAGTCTTTCAGCATCAGGCCGCAACCGCTGGCGGTCATTGTTATCGCTTCGATGCCTTGTTCAAGATAAGGCCAACAAACATCAATGGTTTGTCGTGCAAACTGCATAGCCTGACTGTGGTCTGCCAGGTGATAGTTCAGCGCGCCGCAGCAAGTGCTGTTGGGCAACGGTAATAATGAAATGCCGATTTTATCGAGTACCCTGGCTGCCGCCGAATCGATACCGGCAGCTAATGTCGGCTGAACGCAGCCGGTCAACAGCAGGATTTTTCTGCTATGCACCGCATCCGGCCAAAAACCGTCTGGTTGTCGGATGGGAATTTTTTTCTTTAATGCCTTGGGTAAAACGGGTTTCAACCATCTGGTAATAGTAAGCAAGCGGCTGAAGCATTGCCGGTAAGGAAAAATTTGTTTGATTGCATAGCGCATGATTTGCCTGGTTACTGTGCGTTTGACTCGCGCATCGACAACAGGCAGGCTCAGGTCCAGCAACCGGCCATAGCGCACACCCGATGGGCAGGTACTTTCACAAGCCTGGCAATTCAGGCAGTTATCCAGATGTTGTTGCGTTAAACCGCTGACAGCCTGTCCTTCCAGCACCTGTTTTAACAGATAAATGCGTCCGCGCGGGCCGTCCAGTTCATTACCGGTCAGTTGATAGGTCGGGCAGGTCGCATTACAAAAACCGCAATGCACACAGGAGCGAATAATGCCTGCCAGTTCGTCATGCTCCGGCATACCTTTAACAAAATCGGCTAAATGAGTTTGCATTACCAGTCCTGATAGCGTCTGTTTGGGTTAAAAAGTCCGTGCGGGTCGAATGCCAGCTTGAGATTGCGATGCAGATGCTGCAATTTTCCTGTCAACGGCTGGAATACATCACCGCTACGATCTTCGCTACGAAACAATAAAGCATGACCGTCTGCTTGTTCAGCGACAGTAAAAACGCGTTGCGTCGGTTCATCCGAACGCAGCCAGCGTAAACTGCCGCCCCAATCGTATAACCAATCGCCCGCCAGCTCCAGTTCGTCGGTTGCCGGCGGTACTGCGATGCGCCAGATGTTCTGTTGGGTTTGAAAAAATTCATGCTGTTGCTCGTTCAGGTTGCGCCAAAACGATGCTTCAACACTGGCCTGATCGCCGCCGATTTTAGCTTTCGCCGCCTGCACCGTTTTTTCTGTGCCCGATAAACGTACCGACAACAATTTGCCGTCATAGCTTAAGCCTGACAACGGCAAGGCTTGTCGGGATAAAGCCGTCATGGTTTTAATCGCTTCGGTAACGGTTAATTCGATACCGAAACTGGCTTCAAATACAGGCAAAGGCAGGACTTTGAGGGATATGTCCAGTAATACGCCCAGCGTTCCCATACTACCTGCCATTAACCGCGATACATCGAAGCCCGCGACGTTTTTCATCACTTCCCCGCCGAACGATAAAACCTCGGCCTTGCCATTGATGATTTTACAGCCCAGCACAAAATCCCGAACCGCGCCGGTAAAAGCCCTTCGCGGCCCCGATAAGCCGCAAGCTATCGTGCCGCCCAGCGTTGCTGTATCGCCAAAATGCGGCGGCTCGAACGCCAGCATTTGTCCGTGTTCGGCCAGGGTTTGTTCGATAACGGTGAGTGGGGTTCCTGCTCTTGCTGTAATGATTAACTCGGACGGGTGATAATTGATAATGCCGTGATGACCGCTGACATCCAGCATTTGGCCTGATGCAATGCGGCCATAAAACGCCTTGCTGTTGCCACCGACGATGCGCAACGGCGTCCTGGACTGTATAGCCTGTTGCACAGCTTGCTGCAAAAAACCGCTTTGGTCGCTCATTTTTGACATCTCGTTCGGATAATCCGTACACGATATAGATGGACAAACTTATAATCAAGCCGCTACGCATTTATACTTTACGGACTACCCATCATCGGGATGGAACAAACCTGCCCTGCCATTAATCTTCATTTACCCAATCATTTCATATCACTATGGATTTAATACTAAAAGATAAAGTCATCCTGGTCGCAGCGGCAAGCAAAGGCCTTGGCTTTGGTATTGCACAGGCGCTTGCCCACGAGGGCGCGCGGGTTTCTTTGGGTAGCCGCACGGCAGATGCGATTGAAACGGCGGCTGGTAAGTTGCGTGATACCTATCATTGCGATGCACGCGGCTATGTGTTGGATGCAGGCGATGCTGCTTCAATTATGCACTGGGTTTCGTCTTCTCTGGAAGATTTTGGTCGAATTGATGGTTTGGTCATCAACGCAGGCGGGCCACCGATAGGCAATTTTGAGGCCTTTGATGATGCCGTCTGGGAACAAGCATTTAACTTGACCTTAATGAGCGCGGTCAGGATGGTGCGTGCGGTTCTGCCTGAAATGAAAAACAAGCGGTCGGGATCAATCCTGACCGTTACCTCCGGTTCGGTGAAAGAGCCGATTGATAACCTGTTGCTGTCCAATGTGTTTCGCTCCGGCGTGGTCAGTCTGGTCAAATCGCTGTCGAATGAGCTTGCCGATTACGGAATTCTCGTCAATAACATTGTTCCAGGCAGCATTGACACCGACAGGGTACGGAACATCGATGAAAATACAGCAAAAAAGCTGGATGTACCTTTAGCAGAGCATATCGCCAACCAACAAGCCCGCATACCGCTTGGACGTTACGGCACTATCGAGGAATTCGGGGCGGCGGCAGCTTTTCTGCTGTCTGACCGGGCCAGCTATATTACAGGTGCCACGCTCGTGGTGGATGGAGGAAAATCGAAAACGGTTTGGTAGGATGATGTTAAGAATCCCCGGAAACGTCGCTTTGCAGGATGCGCTCCAGTTCCGTGCGCTGTGTGCGTGAAAAATTCACCAGCTCAGGTTCATTGTCAAAGAACGCAAAAGACTCTGTGAGTGCTTGTTCGTCGTGTTGTTTGAATTGCATGGCTTTATAGTGCATATCGGCTTCGTTATTGCCTAATGCCACCATGATCTGTTGCGCCATTTCCAGCGAGGAGTCGAACAGCTCGCGTTTGTAGTAAGCCACGCCCGCCTTGTCCAGCTCGTAGGCGTGCCGACGGTTGCGCGCCCTGGCAAAGATTTTCAACTGCGGGAATTCTGCTTTTACCAGCCTGACAATTTCCAGGCTGACATCAGCATCATCGATAGCAACGATCAACAGTTTTGCTTTAGCGGCCCCTGCACTACGCAGCAAATCCAGGCGGGAGGCGTCGCCAAAATAGCCTTTGAAACCGAACTTCCTGAGCAGTTCGATCTGGTCAGGGTCTTTTTCCAGCACGGTTACCTTGATGCCCTGAGCGGTAAGAAAGCGACCGATCACCTGTCCGAAACGACCAAACCCGGCGACTATAACAGGGTTTTCTTCTGCAATGCTGTCATAACTGCGTTCCGGCAATACGCTCATGAATCGCGGCACGATCGAGCGGTTGTAAACCAGCATCAGCAACGGCGTTGCCGCTATCGACATAGCAACGGCCAAGGTCAGGAATTTCACTTGAGCTTCCGGCAAAATAACCAGTCCGCCAGCAAACTGGAACAGTACGAAAGCAAACTCGCCGCCCTGGGCAAGCGCAAAAGCAAAACCGGAATTATGTAAAGTATTAAGCCCGAACAACCTGCCCAGCACGAACAAAATCGATGCCTTAATCGCCATCAATCCCAAAACAGCCGACAACAAAGACAGCGGTGATGCAACGAATAAGCCAAAGTCCATACCCATACCGACCGAGATGAAAAATAAACCCAGCAATAAACCTTTAAACGGCTCGATGTCGGTCTCCAGCGTGTGACGATATTCCGAGTTTGCCAGTACTACACCGGCGACAAAAGTACCTAAAGCGGGCGATACGCCAACCATTTGCATCAGCAGGGTTATACCTACCACCACTGCGAGCGAAAGCGCAGTGAACACTTCGCGTAAATGCGTTCTGGCAATAGCCAGAAACAGGTAATTCGACAAATAACGGCCTGCGGCAATCACCGCAACGATCACACAGGCAACGATTAAAGCCTGTACCCAACCCTGGAAACCTGCAATCAGGCTGGTATGGGTTTGTGCAACAGGACCGCCATGAACCGCCAGCAAAGGCATAATCACCAGTATCGGAATAACGGCGATATCCTGGAACAACAGCACTGAAAACGAAGTTTCACCCATCGACGTGTTCATCAGGTTGGTTTCCTGAAGCATTTGCAGAACCAACGCAGTCGATGACAACGACAATGCCATACCTGCCGCAAGGCTCATTTGCCATGAGTAGCCGAGCGCCACGCCGACCAGCGTAAACGCCGCGCTGGTCAGCAACACCTGCAAGCCACCCAGCCCCAGTATGGATTTACGCAAGCGCCAAAGTAGCGCCGGTTCCAGCTCCAGGCCGATCAGGAACAGCATCATCACTACGCCGAATTCAGCAAAGTGCATGATTTTTTCGGCATCGCCAATCAGCCCCAGACAGAACGGGCCAATGATAATGCCTGCTGCCAGATAACCCAGCACCGAACCCAGCTTGAAACGACTGGCAAGCGGTACTACTACACAAGCAGCGGCAAGAAAGATGAAGATGTTAAAAAGGCCGTTATCCACAATTAACTCCGCAGTTCCTAGGGCTGATAGCCGTCCGTATTTTTCAAAACCCAACGCTCATGTTCCGAAAGCAGGCGCTCCTTTTTCCAGAACGGCGCTTTTGTTTTCAGTTCCTCCATGATGTAGCGGTTGGCGTCAAAAGCATCACCGCGGTGTGAGGTCCATACGGCAGTCAGCACTATCGGCTCATTCGGCAGAATATCGCCAACCCGATGCACAACCAGCACATCGATAAGCTGCCACTGTTGCTGCGCCTGGGCGATAATTTTTTCCAGCTGCTTTTCAGTCATGCCTGGATAATGTTCGAGCGTCATGCCTTTGACAGCGTCACCGTCGTTGAAATCGCGCATCGTGCCGATGAAAATACTGGTCGCGCCGAACTTGCCGATCATGGCTTTCTGCTGGTTTTGATAGTTTTGCGCTTCAAGCCAGGGATCGAACTGTTCCGTACAGATTTTTACCAGCATGATCAGCCCCCGGTTACCGGTGGAAAAAATGCCACCTCATCACCATCGTTTACGGTACTATCGAGGTCAACATAGTCCATATTAATTGCTACCAATATATTATTCGGCAATGATTTTTCGGGGTTAGCGCAACGCCATACCTCACGGACTGTTGCTGCGCTGCTAAATTCAACAGTATCTTCCGAGCGACCAAGGCTTTCTTTCAGGCTGGCAAAATAACGCACTTTAATTGACATAATGGTTCACGTTGTCATAAAAAAAGAGATAATAAGGCAGACATCAAATCGCCGCTACGCCTGCTTTCTTAACGATAATTCTACAGATAAATGACCCAATTGACCCATTTTAATCAGTCCGGTGAAGCCCACATGGTGGATGTCGGCGACAAAGCCGTCACGCAGCGCACAGCCGTTACTGAAGGCTATATTGAAATGCAGCCGGAAACCCTTAAACTCGTCATTGGCGGCGGACATAAAAAAGGCGATGTACTGGCTATCGCCAGAATAGCCGGAATCATGGCCAGCAAAAGAACCGCCGAACTAATTCCGCTTTGTCATCCCCTGCCCTTGACCCATGTTGAAATCAGCCTGACGCCGGAACCGGAGCACAACCGTATCCGTTGCCAGACAACCGCCAAAACCAACGGACAAACCGGCGTGGAAATGGAAGCGCTTACCGCCACCCAAATCGCTCTGCTGACCATTTACGATATGTGCAAAGCCATTGACCGGGGCATGGTTATCCAGTCTGTACAATTACTGGAAAAAGACGGCGGCAAATCGGGACACTGGCTGCGTTCGTCCGCAACACTATAAACGCAATAATAATTACTTTTGTGGGAGCGGCTTTTAGCCGCGACTGTCGCGGCTAAAAGCCGCTCCCACAATAAATATCAATCCATTTACAGCCATGCACTACCACGCGTTGGCGTCATTCAAAAACCATAGGGACTATTATGCTGCTTACTTTGCAAGAACTTGCTGATTTATGTGATGCCAGAATTGAAGGCGGCGACGCTACCGCCGCTATTATTTCCGCAGCCGACATTACTTCGGCACAACTTGGTCAGGTCACGCAATTGACCAACAGCCGTTACAGCAAACATCTTAAAACATCAAAGGCCAGCGCCTGTTTTATCGCTGAAGGCTTTGTCGTCGATGATATACCCGAAGGTCTGGCATTGCTGGTTTGCGCCGACCCGGAAATGAGCTTTGTCAAGGCCGTCGGGCTGCTGCACCCTGACCGAGGCTACAGCAAAAACATTGCACCCCAGGCCGTACTGGACAAGCACGTCACTCTGGGCAACGACATCTACATTGGCCCTTATGCTGTCATTGGTGGAAAAACCGAAATAGGCGACGGTTGCGAAATACTTGCCGGTGTGTACATCGGCAAAAACGTGAAAATCGGCAAAAACTGCCGGATTTATCCTTACAGTGTTATCTATGACGACACCATCATCGGCAATAACGTGATTATTCACTCCGGCGCGATTATCGGCGCGGACGGCTTCGGCTACAAGTTCAGGAACCATCAGCATATAAAAGTCCCGCAAGTCGGTAATGTTGTCATTGAAGACAATGTCGAGATCGGTGCCAATACCTGTATTGACCGCGGCGCATTAGGCAGTACAACGATAGGGATTGGCAGCAAGATTGATAATCTGGTACAAATCGGCCACAACAACAAAGTCGGCAAACACGTCATCATGTGCGGCGGCGTCGGCGTATCCGGCTCGTGCCATATCAGCGACTACGCCATCCTGGCCGGAAGCGCCGGTATCGCCGACCATGTCAACATCGGCCAGGGCGCAGTAGTTATGGCGCGTTCCGGCGTGGCAAACGATGTGCCGGCAGGCACCCAGGTCTTCGGCAGCCCTGCAAAAGACAAACGTATTGCTTATAAAGAGCAGATCGCTATTAGCAAGTTGCCGGAATTACTGAAGAAAGTGAAGTTGCTGGAAGAAAAGATCCAGAAGCTGGAAGATGCCGATTAACTTTAAATCTGGGCTGAAAAACAATATTACCGGCATCAATGTGTCATTGTTGAGGACAACTACAATTCGGTTATCACAACTGCATTCTATCCCCGTAATATCTCCAGTGCGCCGTCATAGTCGAACGCATTAATTTTTCTACTGAAGACGGCATAGCGGTTACCCAACTTTACCTGTAACAGACCGGCATATTCCTGAGCCAGACGACTGGCGGCAGCGTCGTCTTCGGCAAGCAGGGTTTCCAGTTCATTGCTAATCCGGTTTATGTACTCGGTGTCAAAGCTACTTTCAATAGTGCTGATGACCCGTGGCTCCTCGGGCAGACTCAAAATATCGTCCACCAGCTGCGTCAATCTGCTATTACACAGATTGGCCAGTTCAATGCATTCGTCAAGCGTAGCCTGCTGCTGCAAAGCTTTCTCGAGTTGGATTGTCAAATCTGCAATACCCGTTGCGCCGAGGGTGGCAGCGACCCCTTTCAGGTCATGAATCAGAGACTTTGCTGCCTGTTCGTCACCGTGATCCAGCAGCTCCAGCACTTGCCTCATGTGTTTGCCGTGAGAATTGGCAAACATTTGCAATAGCTGCCGATATTTCGTGACATCGCCCCTGACAACAGCAAGACCTGATGCAACTTTTAATTCCGGGATGCTTGCCAGCCGACTCATAATACCGTCAGCAGCAGACTCCGGCTTTAGCTCTGTATCCGGGCTTTCAGGCATGCTTTCCAGCCCGACTTGAGAATAGTCTTGGTCAGGATCAGACAACCAACGCAACAGGGTCGCGTAGAGAGTCTGGGGAATAACGGGCTTGGCAACAAAGCCATTCATACCAACGGCCAGGCAAGCGCGTTGGTCCTCGTCAAAAGCATTCGCAGTCATTGCCAGAATAGGTAACAGGGCATAGCCAGGCTGAGCGCGAATGATCCTGGTTGCTGTCAATCCATCCATCTCGGGCATCTGAATATCCATCAGTACCAGATCATAGCTATTCAACTGGACTTTCTCGACAGCAATGCGACCATTCTCTGCAGTGTCCACGGACAAACCGACGCCATGAAGTAATTCCAGCGCCACTTCCCGGTTGATCGGGTTATCTTCAGCAAGCAGTATGCGGGTACCTGCGTAATTCCGGCGCAACAAGGCCTCCGCATCAATTAATTGTTGACCGGATGCGGTTGGTATTTCGCCATGACCGCGCTGGAGCCGGGCAGTAAACCAGAAGGTACTGCCTTCGCCCAACACACTTTTCACTCCAGCCTCACCGCCCATTAAAGTCGCCAGGCGCCGGGTGATCGTGAGCCCCAGTCCGGTACCGCCGTACCGGCGGGTAGTGGAAACATCGGCCTGAGTGAAAGCTTCAAATAACTTCGACTGTTTTTCCTCCTCAATACCGATACCGGAATCCTGGACCTCGAAGCGTACCAGCAAGCCCTGATTATTCTCTTCCAGCAAATGGGCTCGTAACCAGATCGTACCGTGCTCAGTGAATTTGATCGCGTTGCCGGCATAATTGAGCATGGCCTGACGCAAGCGTGTGGGATCGCCGCGTAACCACAGCGGAACGTGATCGGTATCCACTGCTATCGTTAAGTCTTTTGTCCGGGCCTGATCGGTAATCAATGAGCTGATATGATCCAGCACGGCCCCGAGCGTGAAATCGGTTTGCTCCAGTTCCAGATGATTGGCTTCTATCTTCGATAAATCCAGGATGTCGTTAATAATGGACAGCAGATGCTGGGCAGCCGAGTCAATCTTGTTCAGACGTGTGTTTTGTTCAGACGAAAGCGTGCTTTGCCGCAACAGATAGGTCAGGCCGATAATCGCATTCATTGGTGTGCGTATTTCATGGCTCATATTGGCCAGAAAAATGCTTTTGGCGTTAGTGGCATCCTCAGCGACCTTGGCACGGTGCGCCAGTTCGGCTTCAATTTCCCGTTGCGGCTTAACATCCCTGGCAAACCCCACGGTACCGAGCGCGGTACCGTCGTTATCGAGAATGGGGGCGATGAAAACCTCATAGAGGGTATCCGGTTCATTAGGCCTGGGCTCCTCGACCAGTTTGGGACGGTGTGTAGTCATGACTTCTTCATCGTCGGCGCGATAACGCTGAGCCGCTTCGCGTGACCAGAAGTCGAAGTCGTTTTTGCCAAGCAATTCTTCAGGCGAACGACCCAAGGCATCGGCGATAGGCTTATTAGCGGCAATTAAAACCCCGTTTTTATCCTTCAGCCAGGCCATGTGTGGGAGGTTATCGATTAAGGCTTGCAGCGAATGGCTTTGCTGGCGAAGTTCGATCGTGCGCTTTTCGACCAGTTCTTCCAGATGGTGGCGGTGGCGGCTCAGTTCCTCAAGCAGGCGTTTTTTTTCGGTGATGTCATCTTTTACTCCGACAAAGTGGGTGATACTTCCATCCAGTTGACGGATCGGATTAATAATGGCGAATTCTGTATATTCGCTTCCATCCTTGCGCTTGTTGATGAACTCACCTTTCCAGGTCTGGCCTTCGTTCATCGCAGCCCAGAGAGACTGATAGGTTTCATCCGGTGTTTTCCCGGAATGCAGGATGCGTGAATTCTGGCCAATAACTTCCTCAGGCGTATAGCCCGTAATGGTCAGGAAAGCTTCATTCACATATTCGATTGTGGCATCCAGATTAGTGATAATTATGCTCTCCGGGCTTTGTTCCACTGCCTGGGCGAGCTTGAGCAATTGCTCATCGGCTTGCTTGCGTACCGTGATGTCTTCGTAGATGCCCAGTACACCGATGATCTGATTGCTTTCATCACGCAAAGGCACCTTGGACGCGTGCAACCAGAGCGTCTTGCCATCGGCTGTATTCAGCTGTTCTTCAAAAGAAAGCCTGGGTGTGCCCGATTCCCAGACCGCGATGTCATCGGCACGATACTGGTGGGCCAGATTTTTCCAGCTCATTTCAAAATCGGTTTTACCGACCAGTTCGTCAGGCTTGCAATAGCCGGCGTCATTAGCAAACTGCGTGTTGCAACCCAGATAGCGTGAATTACCGTCCTTCCAGAATACCCGAACCGGCACATTTTCCAGAACATACTGAAGAAAATCCTTGGCTGTGCGGAGCTCAATTTCCGCCTGCTTGCGTATGGTAATGTCACGGTTGGTTCCACGCCGCCCCAGGTGTTCGCCATGCTCGCCATAAATCGGTTTACTATAATGGGCAAGCCAGCGTACAGAGCCGTCTTTATGCATAATGCGAAATTCCAGTTCGCCTTTATCGGTATCATCCTGCAGATGTTGCAGATATATAACGCGCTCGTCGGGATAAACGATATCTGTCATTAGCTCTGGGTTGGACAGGAATTCATTAACGGTATAGCCAGAGATCAGCTCGCAGGCGGGCGATACATACTTGAAACGTCCATCCTGTTCGAGCCAGAAAATCCAATCGACGGAATGCTCGGCAAGCAGGCGGTACTTGGCTTCCGATTCTGCCAGCGCCGCGCGCGCGGCAAGTGCATCTTCCATCAAATTCAACGCTGCCAACTGAGCCTGGCGCTGTTCCTCAAGCGTCGCTTTCTGGCTTTCCTGTAATTCTTTTTCAGCGGCTTGACGGGCTCTGTGTTCGTTGACTTCATCAAGAACTCTCTGGATAGCCGGTATTAACCTGAACAATCTGTCCTTGAGAATAAAATCGCTTATACCCAAATGCAACAGTTCCACCGCCGTTTCATCGCCGACACTGCCTGAAACCAGAATGATCGGCAACAGGGGATGGCAGGCTTTGATGTCCAGCAGGATCTGATTAAAGTCCATACCCGGCAGGTTGTAATCGGAGAGTACGATATCCCATTCATCCAGTAACGCGGTGCTCAGATCAGCCTTATTATCAACACGCCGGAATTCTGCCTCCAGACCGTTTTGGCGCAGGTGACGCTCCAGCAGCAGGAAATCGGCCGGAACATCTTCAATAACAAGAACTTTAAGCAGCTTATTCATATTAGTGGTTTCAACACTTTCACGGTAAAAGACCTGTTGATACAATCCTGCACACCTTTCTTAAACAGATGCACTCGCAGATTGTCGTGACGGCCTGAGCGGCAAATATAGCGGCGAGTTCGCCGGCATGCCCACTGGCCGACGAAATTACAACACTATCAATTCGATGTAATCAGCTGTTTTTTGACGGTTCATCTGGAACCGTACCAAGAAAAGCCAGTTGGTACGGCTGTTCCTTACCGAGCTGAAGGGACAACGCGTTGACTTGCTTTTTCAAGGCAATCATGTCCAGCTCACGCCCGACCATGGCACGGTTAAAACGCGCAAGCACCGCGTTGTGTTCGGCCAGATCTTTAGCTTGTTTTCGCAGCTCCTGCTCAACAGCCTTTTGGGCAGTGATGTCGGAAATGGTACCGACCATCCGTATCACTTTCCCCTGACTGTCCCGTTCGACAACTTTGCCTTTTCCGCGTATCCATCGAATCGCCCCTGAAGATGTTACCACCCGGTATTCAATTTCACTGGATTTCGTTTGATCCTCCAGATGCGCTGTCATTTTCTCAAGACACTGGGGCAGGTCATCGGGATGTACGGTACTTTTGAAAAAATCGAAATTGGTCGTACCTTCATTTGAAGGGTAACCGATAATCTCGTAGTACCGTGGCGTCAGATAACAAGCATCATCACGAAAATTCCAGTCCCAAAGTCCGTCACTGGTGGCTTCATGCGCATACTTAAGTCGTTCTTCACTCAGCCGAAGTTGCTCCTCGGCCTGTTTGCGGGCGGTAATATCGAGAACCAGGCCGATAACCGCCGGAGCACCCTGGTATTCGAAGGCGCGGCTATGGGTTTCAACACAGATCCTGCTACCGTCGCGGCGGTAGCAGGTCACGCCATAATGAATACCTTCAACTTCGCCTGCGATATTCTTGCGTAGATTTTCCTCTACCAGCGTCTGATTTTCCGGGCTGACCAGATCCAGGACGGGTACGCAATCAATAATCTCATCGGGAGAGTTATAGCCGAAAATAGCCGAAAATCCGGGATTAACATAACGGAAGCGGCCACCCTGAACGATGTAAATACCTGCCAGGGATTGCTCGACCAGGGCACGGAAGCGGATTTCGCTGGCGCGCAGGGCTGTTTCGGCCTGCCGCCTGTAGCTGATGTTCAATGCGTAGGCAAGTCGGGTCAAAGGTTCGCCATCAGCAGACTTGATAACAGTGATATCCAGCATGACCGGAAAGCGTCTGCCATCCTTGCAGATATGTTCGGCTTCAAAGACGCCATGGGAAGAGTTATCCACATCCTTCAGTTTGTTTTTAATTGCTTCTACCTGTTCTGCAGGGTAAACCATCATAATGGATCTGCCTTCCATTTCCTCCGGGCTATAACCACGTTCTCTGGCGAAGGCAGGATTAACCGACAGAAAAGTATTGGTCCTCGCGTCTGCTATTACCAGACCGAAATTGGCCTGTTTGAATGCTTCCGCCCATAGTTTAAGCTCAATCTCGGCCTGCTTGCGCTCGGTGATGTCGCGGGCGAAACCGACTGTACCGATAATGGACCCGTCCAGCTCCACAGGTGATTTATAAGTCTCGATCCAGAAACGCCGACCGGCCTGAGTAATCTCCTCCTCGACCATTTTCGAATGACCGCTCTCAAGCACAGCGCGGTCATCGGCCCGGTAATGCTCAGCCAGTTCTGGCTCCCAGTAATCCAGATCGGTCTTGCCGACCAGCTCTTCAGTGCTGCTGACATTTGCGACCCGAGCATACACCTTGTTCGCAGCAAGAATGCGGCTATCGATGTCCTTTAGCCAGACCATGAAGGGAAAATTATCGAGTAATGCACGTTGGTAGCGGTCTCGGGCATTCAGGGCATCTTCGGCTTTTTTGCGTTTGGTGATGTCAAAAAAAGTAGCCAAGATATCGTTGCCGATTTGTACACCGGAAATGACTACATCACATACTTTGCCGTCTTTACAGGTGATCCTGTATTCGTTTGGCTCGATGATATTGTTCGGTGCCGTCGCCGAACGTTGTACATCCTGATTCCATTTGTTTATTACCCAGCTACGGTAAGCCGGATCGGGATACGCAAGCGGCCACCATGCATCCAGAGTCGGAACATCTGCAGTTGTGTATCCGAAAGTACTGGTGCAACAACTGTTGACGGCAATAATCACACCGTCCTGATTGATGATGCCCATAGGTACGGGGGACAAATTAAAGAGTTGCCGGAAGCGTTGCTCGCTGTCCAGAAGGGCCTGCTCCGCCTGCTTGCGTTCGGTAATATCCCGGCAAATGCCGAACAGTCCGATGACCTGATTGCTGTCATCACGTAACGGCCCCTTGGTGGCCAGGAAAACCCGTTTCCGGTCTGTTGTATTGAGCACTTCTTCTTCGGTACAGATACGGTTTTCGGCAATCACCCGGCGGTCTATCGACATCAGCGTTCCCGCCTGTTCGGGCGGGAACAGGGATTGGTCGTCGCGACCCAGCACTTCTTCAGGCGACTTGCCAACGAAAGCACTCGCAGCGCGATTGAACAATGTATATCTACCTTCCATGTCTTTAGTAAAGATCGCATCATCCGAACTGTCGGCGATGGCGCTGAGCATGCGCTGAGCGTACAGGCGCTCCGCCTGGGATCGTTCCATAGCGCGGGCCAGGGCCAATTGCTGGCTTTGCCGCAACAAGTGAAAAACGGCACTCACTACGAACATAACCAGCAAGCCGATCAAACTGATCCACGCAGCATCCTTGATAGCTTCGGCATATAATTCACTTTGGCTAATCCTGGCTAACAGAAACCAATCCGTTCCGGCAATCGCACACACCACTCCGATAGACGGGATGCCATCGTCATCCACACCTTCCAGGATACCGTCCGCCGGTATCTCTCCGCGCAACACCTGAGCGATAAACAGCTTTTCGGTTGCTAATGGTACCTGTAATCCTGCTGTCTTTTCCTGGTGTTCATTGAGAAACAAAACCATATCACCGTTACGGCGAAATATTGCAGCCACGCTGCTAGGACTGAGCGCAGACCAGCTTTTCAGGTTTGGGATAAGCCAGTTGTCAGGATCTATATGCAATATGAGTAATGGAGCTGGGCCGGAAATGGCCGTCAGCGGTACGACAAAAGCCATACGCACTTTGCCGCTTGCATCAAGAGATAAATTTACAAACTGTATTTTGCGCTCCGTCTGTGCTAAACGAGCTGCCGTTAGTTCGTCAGAAACGAGGGTAAGCGGTGCGGCGTTCGAACTCCACAACCGTTTTCCATCAGGATTGAGCAAGGTAATAGCGGCCAGTCCGGTTTTTTTTTGCAATTGCTCCAACTGCGCCTGTAATTGTTCGCCACTGTGGACGTCACCCGACATTTGCCAGTGTTGATACAGCTCGGCGAAGTAATAGTTGCTCTGCATAACATCGGCATCACCTTGTCCTTCTCTTAACCAATCGACGATTTGCTGGGCCTTCAAAGCGGCAATGGTCTGGAGCCGGGCAACCTCGGTTTCTTTATGCTGAATGAAGTGAATGGAAATGCCGACACCGGTGAGCATGATAATAACCGCTATCAGCATTAGAAATGGCAAACCCGATCGGAGAGAGGTCGCCGAAAAACCCGTAATTGCTGCATTACCAATAAACCAGCGTTGCATCAGCGCATAGAGCAGTGCAGAAGTAACCAGAACAAATAGCCAGCCTTTCAGTACACTGGCTATCATGAGCAGATAGGGACGGGTAAAGATCATTTGCAACAGGTTGTCGGACAGCAATATCCAACAGGCGGCAAACACCGCATAAACCAAAACTATAGATAAAATAACACCGCGGCTGGCGGGTTCTGATCGCTGGATTCTATTGGGAAACATGGCGCTTGGTTAGTCTATTGAAGATGCGCCGGAGCACATTGATAAGAAGTGTAGCAATGAATCAATGGATTCATAAGTAATTGTTTAGCCGTAATCACTGTGACAATCGGCGATGCTGCAGAAAGCGCCGAAATGAGCAAGAAAAGTATCAATTATGTCCGGGTCGAAATGCCGGCCTTTTCCTGCACTGATGATTGCCAGTACTTCATCAAGCGGTATAGGTGCTTTATATATACGCCTTGAAATCAACGCGTCAAATACATCAGCCACTGCCATGATGCGTGCTGAAACAGGTATCGCATCACCGGCGAGACCATCTGGATAGCCCGTACCATCCCATTTTTCATGATGCCAATGAGTGATTTCTTTGGCTAATTTTAGAAACTCGATCGACCCGCTTGCCTCACTCTCGGCCTGCTCAATAGCCTCGCTACCAAGCTTTGCATGTGTTTTCATGACAGCCCACTCTTCTGCTGTCAACTTGCCTGGCTTTCGCAAGATCGCGTCAGGAATACCAACCTTGCCGATATCGTGCAATGGCGCTGAACGTGTGAGTAAGTGGATGTAATCATTATTTAATGTGGCTTTAAAACGAGGGTGTGTACGCAATTCCAGGGCAAGTTGATGGACATAGCTTTGTGTACGGAGAATATGATTGCCAGTTTCCGGGTCACGAATCTCGGTCAGGTGGGCTAAAGCGCGGATACTAACTTTCTGGATCAACTCGTTTTCGGCCATACGTCTCGCTATTTCGGTTTCAAGATAGCTGTTCTGATCGCGCAACCAGTCATGAGCCTGTTTCAGCTCCAGTTGAGTATGAACACGGGCCAACAGGATAGACGGTATGATCGGTTTAGTCAGATAATCCATTGCGCCCGCACTCAATCCGTGCAATTCTGATTCCATTCCGTCCATGGCGGTCACAAATATTACCGGAATATCACGCGTTACAGAATCGGCATGTAATCGTTCGAAAACCTCATAGCCGTCCATATCCGGCATCATGATATCCAAAAGTATCAGATCCGGGCAAGGTGCAGTCATGGCAATGCGCAATGCTTTCTGGCCTGAGGTGGCTACTCGCACCCGGTAAAAAGGCTGCAACAACTCATTAAGGACAGTAAGATTCTCGGGTGCATCGTCAACTATCAATATCGTTTTTCTGGTTATGTCTGGCATGTCTTTTCCGTATTAAAACTGGCTTTGTTACAGTTGATACTGTCTTTATAAAGTTTCACGGAACGAAGAAAACCTTCCAGCTAACCACGCAACTGCCCTCGTGTATCGTTGTTTTCACTTTATTCTACAGACATTAGATCCTAATTATCCTTGCCAATAAAAAAACGGAAAATTTTGTCGTGACTAAATATGCGCCACTGATAACCAGGCCAACTCATGCTGTTGAAGATAATCTGTTAGCACTATGGTATGAGCCATACCTCTTTTTTTGGGGAGCTGCGTAATCTGTTATTCTCTATGTTATGGGGCTTTGTATCATTACCCTGCTTTATAAAATACTCTATTTCATAAAGCAGGGTAATGAAAATTACAGATCATGTAACAGCTACTTATTTTTTCCAGAACTCCGGCACAAATAAAATAACAATGGAAAATATTTGTACGCGGCCCAGAAGCATTGCCAGAATGCATACTGAGGTTTGAAAGTCGCTGAGACTGGCATAGTTAGTAGCAGGACCTACTTCGTTAAGACCGGGACCAGCGTTGTTGAAGCTCGCGACAATGGCTGTGAAGGCGCTGAGAAAATCCATGCCGCTCAGCAAAAGCAGGAATACCAGGATAACGATGCTAATGAAATACAGAAATATAAATCCCGTCACCGAAGTGACGATCTCGTTTTTTATGACTGTATCGCCAATCTTCATTGATTTGATGGCATAAGGATGGATAAATTTGAACAGTTCCAAGCGCGCCTGTTTCATCAGCACAATCGTCCGAATCATGCGGATACCGCCACCTGTAGAACCGGAAGATACGGAAATGCTGCTTAGGAACAGCATCCACATCGGCACAAAAATCGGCCACTGGTTAAAGTCCTGGGAGGCAAACCCGCAATCGGTGGCTATAGTCACCAAATTAAAGGTGGCATGGCGTAAAGCGGTAAAAAAATCTGGATACGTTCCCGCATGCCACAACACAACAGCCGCAAAAACGCTGCTCCCCAGAATCAGCACCAGCATGAACCGCACTTCTATATCCTTGAAATAAGGCTTCAGTGACTGCCGCCTGAGCGCTACAAAATGGGTGGCAAAGTTCATGGCCGCCAGCAATTGAAAAACCGTCAGCACGATCTCGACCGCCAGCGAATCAAAAAAACCAACACTGTTGTCATGCGTGGAAAAACCGCCCAGACTCATTGCCGCAAACGCATGGCAAACCGCATCAAACCAGCTTGTTCCTGCCAAGCGCAAGGCAATGATGCAAGCGAAAGTTATCAGTGCGTAGGTTTGCCATAAGGCTTTTGCAGTTTGCGCTATGCGTGGCGGCAAGTCCGATTCCTTAACGGTTCCGGGCGATTCTGCGACAAACAACTGCATTCCGCCAATACCCAGGATGGGTAAAATGGCTACTGCAAATACAATGATGCCCATCCCGCCGATCCAGGTTAACTCATGTCGCCACAGGTTAATGGACATCGGCAGGTTGTCAAGGCCGCTAAGCACCGTGGAACCCGTGGTTGTAAGGCCGGAAACCACTTCAAAATAAGCATCGGTAAAACTGAGTTCGGGCATATAAAGCAGTAACGGCAAAGTGCAAAATACCGAAATCATTGACCAGGTAACGGCCACCAATAAAAAACCCGCTTGTCGCGATATTTTTTTAGGTGAGCGCAGGGTCGGATAAAACATCAATACGCCTAACAATAAAGTAATTAATGTGCTCTCAAGAAAAGCCGTAGCCGCACCATCCTTGGCTATTTCTGAAGTCAGCAGGCAGGTAGCCATTAAGCCGCTAAAACCGATGGTAACCAAACCGAAGATATGGACGATAGTAAAAATGACAGTCATGGGACTTTTAATGTTTAGGTTGAGAAGATGTTGATCCCAGCTCTACAAGGATATTGGCGAAAGAAAGATGTTCGGAAGTATAGCTCACGAATCTTTTCGCGCACTAAGATTGGTCTGGAAGCTTTTCTCAATGTGAATGACCAGTTTTTTGTCCATTGCGAACATAACAACATGGTCGTTTTCTTCAAAAACAGTATCATGGTGAATGGAAATGACCTCGTTGTTGCGAATCAAGGCTCCGATTACTATACCGGGAGGGAAATGAACGGCATCCACCTGTCGGCCAACAACAGAATTGGCACCATTATTTTTATGGGCTATCGCCTCAATAGCTTCGGCGGTGCCGCCACAAAGCGAGCTGACCTGAGCTACATCACCACGTCGCACATGCTTTAAAATACTGCCCAATGTTTCCTGGTTAGGTTGTACAACCAGATCAATACCGGTACCGGGTAATAATTTGGTATAAGAACTATGGTTGATCAGACATATTGCCTTACGCGCACCCAGACTTTTCGCTAGTGATGCGGAAATTATGTTTACGCCATCGTTATCCGTTATTGCACAAAATAAATCAGTACTTTCGATTCCCTCATCAAGTAACAACGTTTCATCTGTGCAATCACCTAGCAAAACCACCGTATTTTCAACTTCAATGGCGATTTTTTTTGCCCGTTGAGGGTCTTTTTCAATAATTTTAATCTGGTGATCGCTTTGCAGTGCCAGTCCCAAACGTTTGCCGATATGTCCGCCACCAGCAACAATGATGCGCTTTAGCGGTGCCTCCAGCTTATGTAAATCGGTTAATACCCGTCTTACCTCGTTACTGGGCGCGACAAAAAAAACTTCATCACCTGTTTCGATAATAGCCTGACCATTAACTTCCAACTGTCGGCCTTGTCGAAAAATAGCGACAATGCGGGTTTTACCCTTAGCCAGCCGCTCTCTTAGCGTTTTGATTTTTTTCCCTGTTAAAAAACCGTGACCCAGCACTTTAACAGAAAACAAACGCACCAAGCCTCCCGCAAACTCAGAAATATGCAGGACGCCAGGAAACTCAATCAAGTTACGGATAGACTCCATGACAATTTGTTCCGGGCTAATGACAATATCTATTGCAATGCCTTTGGGACCAAATAACTGGGGGTTTTTAAGAAATTCGATCGCGCGGACCCGCGCGATAGTTTTTGGACGATCATACAATTTATTTATGATCATACATGCCAGCATATTGGTTTCGTCTCGGTCTGTCACCGCAATCACCATATCAGTGCCGCGTATGCCTGCCTCTTCCAAAACACAGGGATGAGCAGCATTGCCGGTAACAGTGGCAATATCAAAGCGTTCTTTTAATGCTTCCAGAAGCTGTGGTTTAAAATCAACAACAACAATATCGTTTTCTTCACTTGCCAACACACTGGCAACCGAAGAACCCATAACACCAGCGCCGAGAATAAGTATTTTCAATGTTTTAATCCGCTCTTAATTGTGTTTAAAACCGCACCACACCCTGCGATTAAACCGAAAAATACGGCCTTGCTGCAAGACAGTGACAATTATAGCGAAAGTCGTCATTAAGGAACAACGCCACATTTCCTGTTGGGCAAACAGTTATTGAAAAAATCATCCCAGAATCCTGGACACGACTTTGTTGGCTAATCCATTATCATTTAAAGGTAATGTTACAATAACCCCCTCTATCGAATTGCAAACCAGCCGTTTGCCTATAAATAAACTTGAAGAACCCGATAACATTGAGTACAATTGCATACTTTTATTAAGCCTTTAACTGAAAGCCTAAGTAACAATGAAAACATTTAGTGCAAAACCCGCAGAAGTTGAACGTGATTGGTATGTAGTTGATGCAGAAGGGAAGACGCTTGGTCGCCTTGCTTCTGAAATTGCACGTCGTCTTCGTGGTAAACACAAACCAGAATACACACCGCACGTTGATACCGGTGATTACATTATTGTCGTCAATGCAGAAAAAATAGGCGTTACCGGCAACAAAGAAAAAGACAAGCTATACCAACATCACACCGGCTACATCGGCAATTTGAAAACCGTTAGCTTGGGTAAATTAAGAAAAACATTTCCTGATCGTATACTTAATACAGCAGTTAAAGGGATGTTACCGAACAATCCACTGGGCCGTGCAATGTTCAAGAAATTGAAAGTGTATGCTGGACCCGTACACGATCATCAGGCACAACAGCCAAAAGTTTTAGAATTATAAGCGAGTAAACCATGGCAGCAGCTCAGTATTATGGAACAGGTCGCCGTAAAAGTGCAGTAGCACGCGTTTACGCAACAAACGGCACCGGAAAAATTACTATTAACAAAAAATCTATCGAAGAGTATTTTGGTCGTAAAACTGATCAAATGGTTTCTCGTCAACCGTTAGAATGCGTTGATCTGGAAAGTAAATTCGATATAAATGTAATCGTTAAAGGTGGCGGCCCTTCTGGTCAAGCTGGTGCCATCCGTCATGGCTTAACACGCGCACTGATGGAATATGATGAAACTCTGCGCCCGGCGCTCAGAAAAGCCGGATTTGTTACACGCGATTCCCGTATTGTAGAGCGTAAAAAAGTCGGCTTGCACAAGGCTAGAAAACGCCCTCAATACTCAAAACGTTAGTTTTTATTACAAAAAATTTAATAAACACCGTTTTGCCGTTCGATTTAAAAGGCTGTATTCTCTTGAATATGGCCTTTTTTATGAAACAACCCCTTCTTTTATCGTGGACCAGTAATCAAAAAATTGCTAAATTGCCCACGAATTTTTGTTATTCATTGTTTATCAAACGATCAATTTGCTCATTTGGCTTGATTTACCAAAAATCGGAACAATTAGCACCTGAAAAATGATTTTTTTTATCAGCAATGTTAGAATCCATCTAACTACTGACACCAAGCAGACTTATAGATGTCGATGGACTCTCAAAAAGCGACTTACACCTCCCCTGCACTGGAATTTAAAAGCAGCACTTTTTCTGTCCCTGTTTTAGTTTTATCAAATAACGACCTGCTAGTCATAGAGCAGAAACTCCAGAAAAAAGTCGAACTGGCTCCTGAGTTTTTTAAAAATTCACCTGTAGTAATTGACATGCAGGAATTAAATAAACAAAAACTTGACGTCGATATTTCTGAACTAGCAACTGTTATTAGAAAATCAGGCTTGCTGCCAATAGGCATCCGGGGTGGTAACGAACAACAAAACAAGGCAGCATTAGCACTACTTATCCCTATTTACTCTACACACCATAGCGTATCTAATAACAACCAAAAGCAAAAAGCTGTCACGCATCCACCTGAACCCAAAACAGAAGCCGTAACAACAACCCTTATTACTCAACCTGTACGCTCAGGTCAGCGCATTTATGCGCAAGGCGACCTGATTATTCTGGCTCAGGTCAGTGCAGGCGCGGAAATCATGGCTGAAGGTAATATTCATGTCTACAATACACTAAGAGGACGAGCTCTGGCAGGCGTGCGAGGCGATACCCAAACCCGCATTTTCTGTTTCGACTTACAAGCAGAACTTATCTCCATAGCCGGAAATTACAAGATAAGTGAAGACCTGAATGATTCGGTACGCAACAAGCCCGTGCAAATTTATTTGCAAGAACAAACCTTAATCATTAAAGATATTGAGTAACACAACTACCGCAGAGGAAAATCCATTGGCAAGAATCATCGTAGTAACATCGGGAAAAGGGGGCGTTGGTAAAACTACAACAAGTGCCGCCATAGCCATGGGGCTTGCAAAGAAGGGTCACAAAACAGCCGTCATTGATTTTGATGTAGGCTTGCGCAACCTGGACTTAATCATGGGCTGTGAGCGTCGCGTCGTTTATGATTTTGTCAATGTTATCAATGGCGAAGCAAGCCTTAATCAGGCCTTGATTCGTGATAAAAACTGCAATTTGCTTTATATTCTACCCGCATCGCAAACTCGCGATAAGGATGCTCTAAGCCAGGAAGGTGTAGGCAAGATTTTAGAGGAACTATCCAAAGACTTTAAATATATAGTCTGCGATTCTCCAGCCGGCATTGAGAAAGGCGCGCATCTGGCTATGTATTTTGCCGATGATGCTTTTGTCGTAACCAACCCGGAAGTCTCCTCGGTAAGAGACTCTGATCGCATGCTAGGGATATTGGCCAGCAAATCACGCAGAGCAGAGCAAAACGAAGAACCTATTAAAGAATACCTGCTGCTATCCCGTTACTCGCCTGACAGGGTTAAATTAGGTGAAATGCTAAGCGTAGATGATGTTCAGGAAATTTTATCGCTACACTTGCTGGGCGTTATTCCGGAATCAAAATCTGTTCTAAATGCATCAAATTCCGGAACCCCCGTTATCCTGGATGAAAAAAGCGATGCCGGGCAAGCATACGCGGATATTGTCGCCCGTTATTTGGGTGAAGATAAACCTCATCGGTTTATTGATGAGAAAAAAGGGCTCTTTGGGAAGTTTTTCGGGAGTAAATAATGAGTTTACTGGATTATTTTAGAATATCTAAAGCCGGTACGGCATCCCTTGCAAAAGAAAGATTGCAAATTCTGGTTGCCCACGAGCGGTCATCCAGAAACCAGCCATCCTATCTTCCACAATTACAAAAAGAATTACTTGAAGTGATTCGAAAATATGTAAATGTCGAGCAAGACGCAATATCAGTTAATTTTGAACAAGATGAAAATCAGGAAACGCTTGAATTAAATATAGTGCTTCCTGATTATCACGCTAGAAACACTTAAATTTTTCAATCAACAGCGACAGGTGACTTAATATGAGCGATTTAATCGGTGCAGCAGCGGGTAAGGTTTGGGAGTATCTGAATACCAATGGGGCTTCCAGCGTAACCAAAATCACAACAGAAACAGGTCTTAACAAAAACGACATTCAACGTGCAATTGGCTGGCTGTCTAAAGAAGACAAACTGTCAATCGAGCTAAATGGTCGTACTGAAACCTTATCACTGAAATAACAGTAAAACAAAATCTTTACGGCTCAAGTTTAAGCATAATAACTTGAGCCTTTCTTTACCTTCAATCACAATACGAAACGATAAACAGAGCTGCAAGCATGTTTATGTCCATTATGCTGATACCTGTCCCGCTACCTTCTGGCTTTGACATCTGACTAACAAAAGACGAAATATTCATTTGTTATATGGTAAAATTGCCGCCCGTCGAGTTCCGAAATAACACTCTAACAGCCTGAATTATTTCTGTTACTTAATTAAATAACATTGTAGCTAAATTAATTCCTGCTAAACCTAAAGCGCAACGGTATATCGGAAAACGCAAATCTCCTTCTCGATTTACTTTTGTTTTTTTATTTAACTTCACACTGTAAAATTCTTATGAACAAGCCTAAAAAAGTTGCCATTCTCACTGCAGGCGGATTGGCCCCTTGCCTTAGCTCTGCTATTGGCAGCCTCATCGAACGCTACACCGAAATCGACCCGACGATTGAAATCATCTGCTATCGTAGCGGTTATAAAGGCCTGTTGCTTGGCGACTCCTATAAAGTAACACCAGCAATCCGTGAAAAAGCCAGCGTTCTGCATCGCTTCGGCGGCTCTCCAATCGGTAACAGCCGTGTCAAACTCACCAATATTAAGGATTGCGTCAAGCGCGGACTCGTCCAGGAAGGCGAAGATCCTCAAAAAGTCGCCGCCGACCAACTGATTAAAGACGGGGTGGATATTCTGCATACTATTGGTGGCGATGACACTAACACTGCCGCAGCAGATCTGGCGGCTTTTCTTGCCAATAATAATTACGGACTCACGGTAATCGGCCTGCCAAAAACCGTCGACAATGACGTCTTCCCTATCAAGCAATCGCTAGGAGCATGGACTGCCGCTGAGCAAGGGGCTCTTTACTTTAAAAACGTGGTCGCCGAAAACAATGCGAACCCGCGCATGCTGATTGTTCATGAAGTGATGGGGCGCAGTTGCGGTTGGCTGACCGCCGCTACCGCGCTGGAATATCGCAAATTGCTTGACCGTTCGGAATGGTTGCCTGAATTGGGCCTTGACCGCAACGCTTTTGAAGTCCACGGTGTATTCATTCCTGAAATGTCGATAGACCTGACAGCTGAAGCAGACCGCCTCCGCGCAGTGATGGATAAAGTAGACAGCGTCAATATTTTCGTATCAGAAGGTGCTGGTGTAGAGGCGATTGTCGCTGAAATGCAAGCCAAAGGGCAGGAAGTGCCACGCGATGCATTCGGACATGTCAAACTTGATGCCGTCAATCCAGGCAAATGGTTCGGTGAGCAATTCGCACAAATGATAGGTGCCGAAAAAACCCTGGTTCAAAAATCCGGCTATTTCGCCCGCGCCTCAGCCGCTAATATTGAAGACATTCGCCTGATAAAATCTTGCGCTGATCTTGCCGTTGAATGTGCGTTACGTCGTGAATCCGGTGTTATAGGACATGATGAAGACAACGGCAACGTATTGCGCGCTATTGAGTTCCCGCGCATTAAAGGTGGTAAACCTTTTGATATCGAAGCTCCCTGGTTTAACCAAACCTTAACAGAAATTGGCCAAACGAAGGGCAGCAAGGTAGATACAAGCCACTAGGTCTGGTGTGTGGGTAACTAGACTTATCTATTTACCCACATTAACTAAACCCCTAAAAATCCGTTTCCAAGCACATTTTCCGGTAAGGCAGCATGAATAAAACACTTTTTGTTCATATTGGAATGCACAAAACCGGAACAACAGCAATTCAAAAACATTTCAGTATCTTTGCCTTCTTTTACAAGTTTTTGGGCCTGAGTTATCCCCGTCTGGATTCAAGTTTTAGCGTTCGAAATCAGGATATCGCAAACGATATTAAACTCTCGCGTGGTCTCTTTTCAACGCAACCACAATATCTGGCTTTTGTCGAAAAATCAAAATACCCGCTTTACCTGATCTCAGCTGAAAAGCTTAATTCACTACCACGAGCCCCAGAGTATTTTAAGGCTTTCTCAAAAACATGCCGTGTCGTTGTTGTGGTGTTTGTTCGCCGTCAGGATAGATACATCGAGTCCCTATACCGGCAAATGGTTAAAAATGACAGCGTGGCCTTAAAATCCACTTTTAACACTTATTTCAGGCATAAGAAAAGCAAGATAGCCTGGACTAAAAAGCTGATGCGCTGGGAAAACAACTTCGGAAAAGAGAATATTATCGTCGTTCCCTACGATGAGTTTTCGGGAGCCGATTCTGTTAAAATCATGTGCAATATTCTTGGCATTTCCGACACGTTAATGAACTTGCCAGGATTCAGGCCGTCAGAAAATCCCAGTCTTTCTTGCGAAACGATTGAACTGCTTCGGCACCTCCGCCTTAAGGAGATTCCTTTCGATAAAAACCGGCTTGCAGCGCTTGACAAAAAAATCGAAAAGCCGGCAAACGCATACCTTGATTTGGCTTGGCGACAATCCCTGGTTGCTGATTATGCTGAATCCAATATCCAGCTCGGCAAGCAATATAACTTCGACCCAAGCCCGCTGATTACGTTAAATCCAATGGCAGACAACCAACTGCGCCTGTTCAATCCGGAACTATTTAATCTCAAGGCAATGAAAGATAAGGCCAAGTCTTGCGGCCTGATACGTTAATAAAAAAGGCCTTGTATTTATCGGATTCCGCCTGTTTCCTCGAATATTAGCGCTAAAGACTGCTTTTTTTATTTTCTCCGATCAGCAGAGGGAAGCCAAGAACGGCCAAACACGCCACCCATTGCAATAATTGCAAATTGGTAATGGTAAAGCTAAAAGCTAAAGTAAACCTCTCAACAAAGTCAGGATAGGCAATAATAAGGTCACGACTTTCCAGGAAAGCATTGGTTTCCCCGACAACAAGACTAACAGCGCCGACAATCATGATGTAAGCTATTATTTTACCCTGCCTCGGTTTGTTGTTTTTATGTCCGACCAAACGGTTAAACTCCAGCGACTTTAATGTCCATCGGCGTTCGGTGAAATAACTGATAATCATCAAGCCGATCACACCAGAGACCGGTATATACGCGGAGACAATAGGAAAACTGATATAACGCCCATTGAGTGCCAAACCGAAAGTTTTGTATATAGCAAAGCCGACAAACAGGATGTAAATTGTATATATCCAAGACGCAAACTTGAAATTGGCCGTTTTTCTCGTTAAAAAGCCATAGCTACGTTGCAGTATGAAGCCACTTAATAGTGTATTCAAACCTACCATAATAACCGCAGACAATCGTTGCCAGTCACTGTAGCTGGTATACCATAAGTTTTCTGCCTGATTCACCAGCAGGCAAACCAGCCATTGCAGAAAGAACAGTAAGCCCAGCAACTCTAAATTAGGCAGGTTTTTCAATTGTTTTCGAAAAGTTACGGCGACAATCAAAAAAATGGCAATTGAGATAAAAAAGCTTTTATACCATTCGGGATTTTCGTAAACTTTGCCTGTCAATGGAAACACTTCTTTCCTCTCGACTGAAAACAAGCCCCAATTAGCACCAACCACACCCTCCAATTCGCTTTTCCAGGACTGGTTAATTGCTTCGACGATGTTGTAATCAAAGTCATTGGCATTAGCCACCTTGATTAAACCACGGATAAATTTTGCCTCATTCACTATACCCGGCACAGCCCAACCACGCTGCCTGCCTTCACTAGGCCAGCCGGACTCACCGATTAATATAGGCTTACCCGGCGCGATTGCATTGGCTTCTTTTTGAACCAGCTTGTAGATTCGCTCAATATGCCCAGGAGCCTGTTCAACCGTAATCGGCTCATCTTCCCAATAAGGCAGAATATGAATGGTGATAAAATCCACTTCCTTGATTAATTCGGGATATTTCATATACATAGACCACACGTCAGCATAAGAAACCGGCTGTTTAACTGACTGTTTTACCTGACGGATGTATTTAACCAGTGCATCAGGCTCCAAATCACCACGCAGCAAAACCTCGTTGCCGACGATAACCCGTTTTATTACATCAGGATAAGCATTTGCCGCTTTAATAAGCGCCTCTATCTCTGTTTTATTGCCTTTATCAATACTGCCCAGCCATGCACCCTGGGTCATTGTCAGACCGTATTTTTGTGCCAAAGCAGGTATGGCAGGCATAGTACCTTCGGCACTGGCATAAGTACGAATATTATGGGTTTTTTCCGCCAGTAAATGTAAATCTGCGTCAAGTTGCTCAGCTGTAGGAAATACACCATCCATAGGCCCTTGCCCTTCACGAAACGGGGCAAACGACAAACTGTTGAGTTTGCCTTGAGGAACATCGGGTCCCGCCTCCTGGGGCAGATTAGCCAGCCAGCTAATCAAACCATTAAGCAAAACAATCAATACTGCAACTGAAATAATTCTCATATATATAAACGTGAAATTGCTCGAACAAGAAATGAAAGGCGTGCAGGCGGATACTTAAGGCAACAAGTGCCTTAAGCTATGAAGGTTTCAGTTAGAAATTAAAGAACGATACGATTCCAACAATCCGCGTCAAACAGAAAAACTTTCACCGCAGCCGCATGTCCCCTTTACATTCGGGTTGTTGAATTGAAAAGCTTCGTTGATGCCTTCCCTGCGATAGTCCAATTGTATACCATCGACAAATTCCAAATCGTTTTTTTGTACAATGACTTTAACGCCAAACTCTTCAAATACCGCATCGGTTTCATTCAGGCTATCGGCGTAATCAAGCGCATAAGCGTAACCGGAACAACCGGATTTTCTTACACCTAGCTTTAAACCTATTCCTTTACCGCGTTTTTGCAATTGCTTTGTAATTTGGCGGGCAGCACTTTCAGTTAATGATACAGACATAATGACCTCTTTAAGCTTGGCTAACCAAGACCTTTAATAAGTTTAAAAATTCAAAAATTTCCGCTTCTGTGTTGGCTTTTCCCAAGCTGATCCGTATGGCACTTTTTGCATAAACCGGTTCCACTCCCATCGCCAGTAAAACCGGACTGGGCTGGCTGCCACCACTGGCGCAGGCTGAACCACTGGAGACCGCAATACCTTTATAATCGAGTTTCATCAACAGCATTTCACCATCAGTTCCATCAATGCCAAACTGCACAGTATTGGGCAGCCGTTCAGCCTGCCTGGCAAAAACAGTAAGCCCTGGGATAGATGCCAAACACTGTTCAAGCAAGTCTCTTAACTTAAGCAAATGCTGGCTGCGTTCGGCAAGTTCGATTTGCGCAAGTTCAGCTGCCTTACCAAATCCAACGATAGCGGCAACATTTTCAGTGCCAGCTCTAAAGTTGTGCTCCTGTCCTCCACCCAGAAAAACTGGCTTTATCTCTACACTCTTATCAAAGACCAAGGCACCACAGCCTTTTGGGCCATATATCTTATGGCTTGAAAGTGACATTAAGTGAGCACTAAGCCGGTCAAACGCAACTTCAATTTTTCCCAAAGCCTGGACGGCATCCGTATGGATAACAATATTGTTTGCCCTTAACTGTTGGGCTATACCGGATACATCCTGCAACACACCTGTTTCATTATTTGCCAGCATGATGGAAACCAGATTGGGCCTCTTTTGAATGAGCTCATCAATAGATTCCTGGGAAATCAGGCCATTGCTATCGACATCAATAATGTCCAGTTCATGGCCCTGTTTTTTTAAATTGAGTGCATGATCAATAACAGAAGGATGTTCAGTTGCAGAAACAGCTAATCTTGCGTGAGGAGACAGGCTTGCCAAGGCAAGATTATTCGCTTCCGTACCGCCACTGGTAAAAATAATCTGCTCTGCCATAACACCAACCAACGCGGCAAGCTGTTCCCGGGCAGTATCGATAGCGCTTCTGACAACTCTGCCCTGCCGATAAAGACTGGAAGGATTGCCATAAAATGTTTTCAGAAAAGGTAACATCGCATCCAACGCCCGCTCATCCAGGGGTGTTGTTGCGTTATTATCAAGATAGATCATTCAGATTCGACATCAACTCCGAATGGCGATGAATTTCAATAATACGCTGGGCATCATGGTCCTGTCTTCTGGCAACTTCTTTGATGTGATGTTTTTCCAGTAACTCTGCCAGCGTAATACCCTTCAAATAATCCCTTATCTGTTCACTCAGGCCCATCCATAAATCGTGTGTCAAGCATGCCTGATGCTTTTGACAATTGGCATCGCCACCGCAACGGGTTGAATCAATCTGTTCATCAACGGCAATAATAATATCTGCAATATTGATCTCACTTGGCTTGCGGGACAGCTTATAACCTCCGCCGGGGCCACGCATACCGCTTACCATGCCGGCACGCCGTAAGCGGGCAAATAATTGCTCAAGATACGATAAAGAGATAGTTTGACGCGTTGCTATATCAGTTAAAGTAACTGGTGTCATTTGGCTGTGGAAAGCCAAGTCGATCATTGCCGTTACCGCGTAGCGGCCTTTAGTTGTTAAACGCACAAGCCTGTCCTTTAAAAATTCTATTAAGATGCAGTTACTATACTTAACCCAGTTCAATAGTCAACTATTATGCCCTGTCCCTATGCTGCAATACACTCAAAAATCATAAATAAATGAGCGGGTTAACATTACCCTAATAATCTATAGGTTTTGTTGGTAGGTAGCCGGAAATACGGCAAATTACGATTTTTGCATTCACTCCATGATTGTTCGAAGAACGCATAATAGCGCTTCCAAACGGCCCAGCTAATCGTCTTTTCTTTGATTATCCTGGGACATCCTTAAAATACCCCGGAGTATATCCAGCTCCTTGGTATCCAATTGAATCCGGTTATAAATCCGGCGTAATCTGCGCATAATCGACTTCGACTTATCCGGGTACATAAAACCAATATCACCTAAAGCCTGATGCAAATGGGCATAAAAAGACTCCATCTGGGCAGCACTAGCCAGCGGGCTGTCACCCTTGTCACCCACAATAATATTGACCGGTTGCGGCAAGGCAGCCGCGACAAATAACTCATAACAAACGACTTGCACAGCAGCGGCAATATTCAATGAACTGTATTCGCTATTACAGGGAATTCTCAACAAAAAATGACATAAATCCAGTTCGTGATTTTTTAATCCTGAATTTTCCCGGCCAAAAATAATGGCCACCTTTTCACCGGTCGCATTGACGGCCAGCTTTTCTGCGCACTCCCTGGGCGTCATTTCCGGCCAGCTAATCGTCCGGCTCCGCGCACTTGCTCCAATCACCAACTGGCAATCGGCAACCGCCTCTTGCAGGCTTTGACAAACCATCGCCCGCGCCAAAATATCATCGGCACCCGAAGCCCTGGAGGTCGCTTCAGCGCTGGGAAAAATTTTAGGCGACACCAGACGCAAGTCAGTGATTGCCATATTTTTCATGGCGCGCGCAACCGCCCCGATGTTGCCGGGATGCGTCGTTTCGACCAGAACAATTTTTATATGAGACAGCAAGGTGTCACCCTAGGTTGAAAAAGGCGCTAAGTTTAGCAAAAAATTTGTTATTCTATGCGGTTTTCTACGCTCATTAAAAGTATCCGACTTATGCAACCCATGTTAAATACAGCCGTCCGCGCTGCAAGAAGCGCAGGCGATTTGATTGTCCGCTCATCCGATAATGTCGGTCAGCTCCGTGTTGACCAAAAAGGTAAAAATGATTATGCCAGCGAAGTTGACCGCATGGCTGAACGGGAAATTATTAACATTATCAAAGCGGCCTATCCCGATCATGCCATCCTGGCTGAAGAAAGCGGCGAACACAAAGGCAATGACTTTGTCTGGGTTATCGACCCGCTGGACGGAACCACCAATTTCCTGCACGGCTTCCCGCAATATGCAGTTTCTATTGCCTTAAAATACAAAGGTAAACTGGAAGTCGGCGTAATTTACGATCCCCTGCGCGATGAATTATTTACCGCAAAACGCGGTGGCGGAGCCATGCTTAACAACCGCCGCCTCAGGGTAACCAATCAAACCACCTTAAAAGGCGCATTAATCGGTACCGGCTTCCCCTTTAAAACCGACAAACACCTTGACGCTTATATCGGCATGTTCCGCGCCTTAACCACTGAATGCGCGGGAATCCGCCGTGCCGGTTCCGCCGCGCTTGACCTGGCTTACGTTGCCGCAGGACGCATGGATGGCTTCTGGGAAATCGGCATCATGGAATGGGACATGGCGGCCGGTATTTTGTTAATCAAGGAAGCCGGCGGCGTCATCACCGATTTTTCATTTAACGACAATTATCTCGAATCCGGCAATGTCATTGCCGCCAGCCCCAAAATGCATCAGCTCATGTATCAGTTGATTGAACCTCATGTCACGGATAATTTGAAATAGCTGATTGTTAACACCGATTGAAAATTGACCAGGTAATTCACGTATTCTGCTTAGTTTTTAAGCAGGGGCACATCAAGGGTGCATTACATGTCATCATACGCAAAAGTTCGAAGGTTGCTTCATCGCGATCACATGTCCATCAGTGAAATCCATCGGCGGACAGGCCTGTCATGTAACACTATCAAAGCCTAGCTTAAAGAAACCAGCGCTGGAGGTTGACTAACGGTGTCCTAAGCGGGATAGACGCACCACCTTGATGTTGTTTGAGGCGATTAAGAAGGATGACTATACAGGCGGCTATTTCATTCTGACCGATTATGTTCGTCATTGGCATAATGGGTTGATCCCGGGTGCCGGAAAATCTGCCTTTGTGCCGCTGAAATTTCAGCTCGACGAAGCCTTACAATTTGATTGGAACGACGAATGACTGATGATCGGGAGCATTCAGCGCAAACTCCATGCGGCGCATACCAAGCTGTGCGCCAGTCGGGCGTTCTATCTTTCTACCTATCCCACCCAAACTCAGGAAATGTTATACGACGCGCGCACCCGCGCATTCACTGCACTGGGTAGCATTGCTAAATGAGACATCTACGACAATATGAAAACAGCAATTGACAAGGTAACCAAACGCAATGGTCGTGTCGTCAACGCCAGCTTTTTCGCCATGACGACGCAGTATTTATTTGAACCCAGTTTCTGCAATGTGGCTTCTGGTTGGGAAAAAGGCATTGTTAATAATAGGACTTTCGCTATATCCCAGAATAAGCCGTAATCCTAGGGTTATCCAGTTCAGCTTTTAGGTATCTGCAAAACAAATTCTTCCTGATCTGGTAAAGGGTGGTATTAAATTCCTTGGCCTTCACTTTCAAAGAAACCCAAGCCTAGTAGCAGCAGGCAAGATGGTTGCGCTGTGACTGTGCCTTCCGGCATTGGCATTTTTCTGAGCCCGTCAACTGTTTGATTTCACGGTGGAACTGCTCGACCTGCCAGCGCACATCGTTTACCCACAGGGCACAGGCGCTTTTTGGGCGACCTGCGTGGCCATGTTGTCATCCAACTCATTGGTGATGAGCCAGTCAATGTCGCCGTTTGTGGCGACCAGCTTGAACAGTTTGACCTTAAAAGGCACTTTTTTCAGTTTGACGATGGCACCGTGTTGGAGTCGTTCAGGTGTCCAATCTATTTCATCCAGATGGATATAGCCGCCTTCCTTGGTCAGGCTCACCAAGCGGTTGCTTTTTAAGGTCGTATAAAAGGTCATTTTCAAGGTGTTGACCAGTTTCAGGTTCTCCCAGGCGGCATACCCACTGTCGAACAACACCGTTTTTGCCAAGATCCCTTTATCGGCGACGGCATTGATGAGCATGTCACGGAAGTGGTCGTTTTTGGTCTTGCCATCAGCCATATTGTCATAGACGCGGTAATCCACAGGGAAGTGTTCCTTGCCGTCGCTATGCACCAAGTTGACAACGCCAATCCCTCGCACCAACCCGCCTGTAGCACCACTGTATTGCTTCTTGACCAGCCCTATCGACTTGGAGTATTGCTTGTTGTGGACACTGTCATCAAGGATTAGGAAAGGCATTGTTAATTCAGTATAGGTTTTTAATTTGTAGGCTAGGATTTTTAACTACATGAAAATGAATAACTATACAAAGTTAACAATGCCTAGGAAAGATTCCTGGGTGTTAGTAATCAGGTCTTTAACCAGTGTCCAAACTTGCCGTGCCGTGATCCGGTTGAACTTCAGGAAGTTGCTGACCACATCATCGCTGACATCCTCCAAATGCTCGGACAAATTCGTACAGGTTTAATTGATCGGCGTGCTGATTAGGTATTCTATGTATCTTTGCTTTGTTATCATCAGGCATAACATACACTAAATCCTTTTAGGAAAGCGAAAGTCCTAAATAAGAACGTTCAGGATGCAGATTGAGGCGCTTGAGCAAGAGCGGGCCTATTTGATGCCGATGCCAACTCCTTTTGACGGCTACGTCGAAGTCATAGCCCGTCTGCCTGGTGACCGTGGAGCGTAACAAATACGCAGTGCCCTGTCATTTAGTCAGCAGCAAAGTAACCATTCATCTGTATGCCGATCGCATTGAAGTCTGTACCGAGACGACCATCGTTGCCCGGCATCAACGGCTACTGGCGCGTGATCAAGTCAGTTACGACTGACAACACTTATTCCGCTGATTGAAAAAAACCGGGCGCCTTGCGTAACGGTGCGCCGTTTGCCGAGTTGCCGCTGCCTTTAGCCCAGCTACGAACGGCGTTACAGCACCGAGAACGTCAACAAGGTATCGGATATGCCGCCGTGCCTGCGCATGGCTTAGAAACAGTATTAAGGGCGGTTAAACAGCTTTTGGGATCCGGTGTGACCAGTATTGAACAGGTAACCAATATGCTGTCTCGACTCAATGACTTGCCCCCGCCTGCCTTGGTGGAAACCCACCTCAAACTCATCGAAGAGCCGATGGCTGACACAGCTCGTTATGACAACCTGCATGATCAAGGGTGTCTCATGTCTGACATCATGAGCCAATTCAACGCACTCAAATTGCATGGCAGCATGCTATGCAAAAATCCAAGCTCAGCGGCCAGACGGTGCGGCTGACGTTGGTGACTTGGCGACCAAGTTGCTCAGTCAATTACTGACAGCAGAAGCCACTAATTACATGTAAAGTCCGAAGCTGATTAAGCGACATCCGCCGCATACTGGGTGTCCGGCAGATGGAAAAAAGAAATAACACTCCGGGTGTTTTGTTTCAACGAATCCAATGCGGAAGAAGTGAGGCGGGCTTTCAAATCCGCCTTGTTTTTCATCGGCTGCTTGCCGATGCGGTTGTTCTTGACCTCGTTCCAAACCTGTTCGTCCGGATTGTATTCGGGCGCCCGCTTCGGCAAAAAGAACACCCGCAATTGGCTCCGATGCGCCCGCACATAATCACACACCTGCTTGGAATGGTGGAAGGTAGCGTGGTCGGCCAGCACGATCAAGGGGCGGGTCATGATTCCCACGCCTTTATGCCCCAGAGGGTGCGCCTCGTCCCCGAACACGATGTCCGCTCCCATCCTTTTCGGCAAGCCGCTATATCCTCGGGAATTTGTCGTCAAGGAACCGCGCAATTTCCTCTTCGTCCCTTGCTACGTCCTGGCATTCGGGTTTCTGTCAGGTCAGTCCATCGCCTGCAGGTGCTGCCTCACTGCCGTGTCGCTCACCTTCACCCCGAACTTGTCCAGCAGCAAAGCGGACAGAACCGGGCAAGCCCATAAGTGCATGTCGAAGCCGAAATCGACCGGGGTCTTGTCCAACACCACCTGTTTCATCCAGTCCTCAATAGCTTGGGTGATGACGTGCTCAGAGCCGCGCGGCATATGGCTTTCCAGCGCCCCGAACCCGCCCCCGTCGTATTGTTTCAGCCAGCGGTAAGCGGTAAATGCACGAACGGCCGAAGTTATAGGCTTCGGCCACCTAAGCCGGACTCTGGTCCAGTGCACGGACAACGTACACCGGCCATCCTCCGCTTATGGCTGTTAGGTTCTGGTTTTATACAGACAGTTGGGATGAATTAGCGCCAGATTGGATAGATTGTCCTTGCCGCCTTTTGACTTAGAGAGGACGTGATGGACTCGCCAACCCGTTTCCTTCGTAATCTGTTGGCTACAAATCGAACATTTTCCCGCCTGCTCCAGCCACAGAATCAGCAGTTGCCGTTTACCTTTCTGGCTATCCTTCATTTTCAGACCGAGACGGTCTTCGAAATAGGGTTCCCATTTTGGGTCATAGGGATTTGCGTCCATCTTGATTTTATTGTGTCGCCGAATAACGGTGTCACTGGCTTTAACCAGTGTCATTCGCCTCGGTTTCCCATCTGATGCCAAGAAGGTTGCATTAAAACCCCAGCCACGACTGCCGTTTGGACTGAAATATTTTCTCCTAATCCATTCACCACTCTTTTTCGGATGTCTGCGTAACGCCCATCGCCATAACAATTTCCAAATCTCATTGTCTACCTTGGAAAAGATAACTTTAGCGACAGCAGCTTTGTGATAATTCGCCCATCCTCTGATTTTCGGGTTTAGGAGTCTTATCAGGTTAATCTGCTTTGCTTGGTTGTTAGCTTTTGCCGTTACTCGGATGTCATCGAGAAAAGCCTTCACATTTTTTTGTGATGGCTTTATAAGTAGCTTCCCTTTGTACTTGCGTACATTCCATCCGAGAAAATCAAATCCGTCGTCGATATGCGTGATTTTGGTTTTCTGCGCCGAGAGCAATAGTCAGCGCTCTTGCAGGAAGTTTTCAACCATTGGCTTGATTTCACTTTCCAGTAATTCTTTCGATCTACTGGTTATGATAAAATCATCAGCATACCGAACCAAATTGACTTGATGTTTTGCAGCCACACTGTGACAAAACCGCCCAGTTTTATTCCCTAGGTTCTGTTGACATTTCATCGTAGCCATAAGAGTACAGAGGCAAATGACAACATCCCCCTGTAATTAATGGCCTTTTTCTCATATCTGGTGGCAATCCTGCGGTAGTGTTTGAGCTTGCCAAACA
>Ga0208754_100113_pt1 | contig 53208 bp, 40 predicted proteins | sample LakWasMet55_HOW8_2_FD_183889 | JGI IMG/M metagenome (GOLD analysis project Ga0208754, IMG submission 183889) | Freshwater sediment methanotrophic microbial communities from Lake Washington under simulated oxygen tension - Sediment Metagenome... | ecosystem: Environmental > Aquatic > Freshwater >... | reverse complement strand
TTTTTCGGGCTGACGCCGGAGCTGGGTGCAGATCACTTTCATGAAAAGCTGTGGGGCTTGCTACAGGCATTTCCCGGATTGCATCTGGAAACGGCGCTGCTGGGGATGTTAACCCTGCTGGTGCTGATTTTTTCACCACGGGTATTCAAGCGCATCCCGGCACCATTGGTCGCTATGGTCACAGCAACCGTGATACAAGGGTTTTTCGAGTTCGATGGCGTGGCTACCATAGGCAGCGCTTTTGGCGGTATTCCGCAGAGCCTGCCCCATTTTGAGTTGCTGCCCATTACCTTTGGTGATGCCATGCAGCTGATAGGCCCGGCCTTTACCATTGCCTTGCTGGGCGCGATTGAATCGCTACTCTCTGCAGTGGTGGCGGACAGCATGACTGCCACCAAGCATGACTCCAACCAGGAGCTGGTAGGGCAGGGTATCGCCAATATCCTTTCGCCACTTTTTGGCGGCTTCGCTTCTACAGGGGCTATTGCACGTACTGCCACCAATATCCGCAATGGAGCAACCAGCCCGCTGGCCGGTATTGTCCATGCCATCACGCTAATCGTCATCGTACTGGTATTGGCACCATTGGCCGTGCACATCCCGCTTTGCGCCTTGTCTGCCATTCTGTTTATGGTGGCTTATAACATGAGTGAACTGCATCGTTTTACCCACATGGTGCGCACAGCGCCTAAAGCCGATATCGCGGTATTGCTGATCACATTCCTGCTCACGGTGTTCAGTGACCTGGTCGTTGCCGTCAATATCGGCGTGGTGTTGGCGGCGTTATTGTTCATGCGGCGTATGGGCGAAGCGGTTAGCATCCAGGCGCAATCGCATGAGCAGTTAAAGCAGGAGTTCCGTGATGAAAACTTCACTTTACCGCCCCACACTGCCATCTATACCATGGAAGGCCCTTTTTTCTTTGGCGCCGCCGAGCGTCTGGTCAGCGCGCTACAGCATGTGCATAGTCATGCCGATATACTGGTGCTGCGCATGGGGCAAGTGCCCATTATCGATGCCACCGGCCTGCAAGCCATGTGGGATTTGATCGATATCTGCAAGCGTTACAACACGCGGCTGGTGATTTGTGAAGTGCGGCCAAATATCCTGGAAAAGCTGAAACGGGCAGGCATAGCTGGGGCCATCGGCAAAGCCAATATATTGGCCAGTGCCCAGGAGCTGCAAAAATAGCATCAGGTTCATCCCTGATAGCCTTTTTGGACATATCAGTCGCTATCTGGCGACATTGAAATTAAAGCAGAAATTAGCAGGCTCTATCCTCGCAGAAGCCTTGCTATCAAAGGGATTTCTACTGAATTCCTCCAATCCTGAAAGTAAATTTCCTCTGTACTGCTGCAATACAGGGTCACCTTTCGCAGACATTCAGCACATGGAGTTCCTGCATTAAAGCGTTATATTGAATCTAATGTAATGATTTATATATATAAAAATATTCTGGTGTGATTGTTGCTAATACTAACCACTCTACGTGTGGCAGCTTGGCCCGCGTTGCTTAGCATTCTGCGCAACAGTAACAGGAGGGATCAATGATGAAGCTTACCGTTTTAATGTATCGAGCACCTTGGAGACCTATACTCATAGCGGGTTTGCTCACTTTCAGTTGCGTCGCTATAGCGGCCGACATGACGGAGATACCACCATCCGACACTACTGAATTGCCTACGGTAGTACCCAGCAAGCATGAAATTGCAGAGTCGGCTTTCTCCAAGCTGGATAAAGGCCAAAAGGGGTTCGTCTCTAAAGATGATGTGCAGGTATTGCCTGATTTCAATCGGGTGTTCCAGAAAGTAGATGCCGACCATGACGGAAAATTATCGCGCAAGGAGTTCATGATTGCCTGGTATGTATATACGGGTACTGCGGAGAGTAAAACCAAGGTCAATTAGTGCATTAAGGTTGAAGTAATCAAAAACGGCTTAGATTAAGTAAGCCGTTTTTTTATATCTAGATTTGCAGGCAGTGGGCGGCATCTTGCCTCATGGGCTGCTGCTTAGGTGCCGCGTGACTATCGCTGTAAACGTAATACTCAATAAAAGTACAGGTTTGCTTACCCCTGATAGGATTATTGGCTTATTATTAAAATCATAATAATAAGTGAGCACCCAAGATGAATGTCGGGCGTAAATTGATGTTGATTGTGATCGCCAGCGTAGCGCTGGTGACGGCACCTTCGGCAGCAGTCATTTACTACTTTACCAAACAAAACCTGCTGGCGAGAGAGGCTACTACCCTGGTGAGTGAGACCGGGGATATGGCTGCGCAGCACACCCAAAATCTGATGGAGGCTGAGCCCAGCCTTAAAGCGCTTTCGCGCATGCTGTCAAAATCATTAAGTGTGGCACCACAAGCATCGGAGGCCGAGGCTTTCGACCGCCTGGTGCAACGCGACCCAGACCATGCCTGGCGTAGTCGGCGGGATGGTTTTGACGGGAGCATGGAGGCCGGAATGTTTCTTCCGCCAGATGCCCCGCTGGACGCACAACAGAAAAGTTTACATCTGCGTAGCAAAATCATCATGGATGTGTTCGGGAGCTCCATTCACCGCCCGTTCAGCAATGTCTGGCTACTCACCCCGGGCAAAACTGAAATTATCTACGATCACGGGGTGCCTGATTTTGCGCTCATCATCGCAGCCGATAACGACTATACCAAGACGCCGTGGGTAACGTTGGGAGACCCTGTCACCAACCCTGAAAGAGCCATGCGCTGGACACCCGCACTGTATGACCCGGTCCCTAGGAGCTGGATGGTCAGCGCCGTGCTGCCTGTAGATGTGAATGGGCGCTGGATTGGCAATGTCGGGCACGATATCTATGTCAGCAACCTGCTTTCATTGCAGCTCAAACAAAGCCAGCGTTATGTTGGTGAACAACACTTACTTCTGGATGCGCAAGGTAACTACATTGTGGCGGGGCCCTGGCAGAAGGATCAGGAGAAAAAACCGGAAAGCTTCAGGCCGGATTTAAGCCGGGAGCCCGATCTTGAAAAGCTCTTGGCCAAGCAGCTGAATGTAGCCCCGCAAGCATTCAAGCAAGAGGTATTAATGCAGGGGCGCAAGTACCTGGCTATCGGCATGATTATCCAGCCGGTAGGCTGGCACTACTTTCGCCTGGTACCCATTGATGAAATTCTGGCCCCTATATGGTACTTATTTTTTGCACTGACTTTCGTGGTGTTGATGGTGGGTTTGCTGGTCGGATTCATGATCGAGTTCTCGGTAAAACGCAATATTATTTTGCGCCTGCAGGCATTGGCCAGCACCGTACGCAGGTATGGCCTGGGTGACCTGAGCGCGCGGGCAGGGTTGACCGGTGATGATGAGATAGCCAAAACCTCGAACGAATTCGATGCCATGGCCGAGCATTTAAAAGCCACACTAGAGGCGATTCCCGACCTGTTGTTCGACCTTGGCCTGGATGGCCGCTACTATGCCGCACATTCGTCACGCGCTAATTTGCTTGCCGCCTCGCCAGCTGAACTGGTCGGTATGACGGTGCGCCAAGTGCTTCCTGCGGATGCTGCTGAAACTGTCATGTCGGCATTGGACGAGGCGCATCAAAAAGGCTGGTCTCAGGGCAAACAGTTTGAAATGCAATTGCCCCAGGGCAAGTTGTGGTTTGAGCTTTCAGTTGCCAAGAAAGCGACGGGCCCTGAGCAGCAACCACGTTTTATCGTACTGTCACGTAATATCACCGAGCGCAAATTGGCTGAGGCCGAGTTTCAGGTGGCTGCTACCGCCTTCGAAGTGCGGGAAGGTATCATGATTTCGGATTCCAAAAATTCCATTCTTCGCGTCAACAAGGCCTTTACTACGATTACAGGCTATAGCCCTGAAGATGTGATTGGCAAGCAACCCAGCATGCTGAGTTCGGGACGCCATGATGCGCATTTTTATGCTGCTATGTGGGAGTCGCTTGGCAATACCGGAAGCTGGGAGGGGGAAATATGGAACAAGCGCAAGAATGGTGAAGTTTACCCACAGCACCTCACCATCACCGTAGTGAAGGCCAATGACGGCACGCTCGAAAATTTTGTTGCCACCTTCTCTGATATCACCCTGAATAAGCTCGCCGAAAAAGAGATCCAGCAACTGGCATTTTATGACCCACTTACCGGGCTGCCCAACCGGCGACTGATGCTGGATCGTCTCAAGCAGGCCTTTGCCGCCAGTGCCCGCAGCCACAAAGAAGGGGCGCTGTTGTTTATCGATCTGGATAACTTCAAAACCCTGAATGACACACTTGGGCATGATATCGGCGATTCGCTACTCAAACAGGTTGCCGATAGGTTGTCATCGTGTGTGCGTGAAGGTGACACCGTGGCCCGCTTTGGTGGTGACGAGTTTGTATTGATACTGGAAGACCTCAGTGAGCAGGAGATTGAAGCCGCCAAACAGACGGAAATTGTCGGTGAAAAAATTCTTGCCATACTTAAGGAGCCATACCAGCTGCAAGGGCATATCTACAATAGCACTACCAGTATTGGCGCTACCCTGTTCCAAAATCACAACCAGAGTTTGGATGGGCTGCTGAAGCAAGCAGACATTGCCATGTATCAGGCCAAGAAAGCCGGGCGCAACACTCTGCGGTTTTTCGATCCCAAGATGCAGGCCAGTATCGCAGCACGTGCCGATCTTGAAAGCGAGCTACGCAAAGCACTACAGGGTCAGCAATTCCGCTTGTACTACCAAATCCAGGTAGATAGCGCCAACCGCATATTGGGTGCAGAAGCATTGATACGCTGGTTTCATCCGGAACGTGGCATGGTGTCGCCCGTAGACTTCATACCGCTAGCGGAAGAATCCGGCTTAATCCTGCCCATAGGCAAGTGGGTGCTGGATGCCGCATGCGCCCAGCTCAAAATATGGCAGGCCGACGTGCTTACCCGCGCACTTACACTATCGGTGAACGTAAGCGCCCGGCAATTTCACCAGGCCGATTTCGTGGCCCAGGTGGAAAGGGCCGTGGAGGATCATGCGGTTAATCCCAAGCTGCTAAAGCTGGAGCTGACTGAAAGCATATTGCTGGAAAATATTGATGAAACCATCGCCATCATGAGTGAGCTTAGAGAGATAGGCGTCTGCTTTTCGCTGGATGATTTCGGCACAGGTTATTCATCGCTGCAATATCTCAAACGATTGCCCCTGGATCAATTGAAGATCGATCAATCCTTTGTACGCGACCTAGCCGAAGATAGCAGCGATAAAGCCATTGTGAAAACCATCATCGCCATGGCGCAAGGCCTTAACCTGGAAGTCATCGCCGAGGGTGTGGAGACTGAAGAGCAAAGGCTGTTGCTGTTGAGTAAGGACTGCCATGCTTTCCAGGGCTACCTGTTCTCCAAACCATTGCCGATTGATGAGTTTGAGGTTTTACTCAGACAGTGGTGAGGTCCAATATCCGGCTGGCATTGAATGATCTGGCGAACTTCTTGGTTGAAGGCCTTATTGTCCCGTATAGCCAGATGTATCAAAAAATCAATCAATAAAAATAACGGCGTTACCTCTCCAATATGAGGATGCTTAGTCAGAGGTAGAGGAGTATCATAGATTAACCTTAAAAAAAGTAAGTTAATTCTGTGGTTCACGGAATAAGCAATTACACCCGCAAGTATCTGGTCATTGAGATTAAAAGTTAACGATGCTTCACAGATACCCATACCTCACCTTTAGCCTTATGCTGATATTTGCCTACGTGACCACAGGTAAGCTGGGTTTAATGTTGGCGTTACCCCCTGGTTATGCATCTGCCATATTTCCACCGGCCGGTATTGCGATAGCGGCATCGCTGGTCGCAGGCAAAAAATCACTCCCGGCAATTTTTATTGGTTCCCTAATACTCAATACCTGGATCGGTTACTCCTCAACACACGTGTTAAATAGCACAGGGTTTGAAGTTGCCCTGCTCATTGCAATCGCTTCCGTAATGCAGGCATGGCTAGGTGGGTGGTGGCTCAAACGTAAAGTTGGTTACCCAACAACGCTAGATAGCCCAAAAGAAGTTATTAATTTCATTCTATCTTCTCCCCTTATCTGCCTTGTCAGTGCAAGCATTTCAGTTAGTGGGTTATTTGCATTAGGCCTGATAGGAGAGGCCGAATTTTTTTCAAGCTGGGCCTCATGGTGGATTGGCGACTCTTTAGGCGTGATAGTAATGCTGCCACTAGCACTAGTGGCTATCGGCAAACCAAGGAGTATTTGGAAAAAGCGACTGACAACGATTGCTTTGCCGATGACGATTACTTTTACTTTGCTAGTCATTATTTTTGTAACAGTTAGCCGATGGGAACACAAAGATTCACTCGTGGAGTTTGAGGGGTTATCAAATAAATTATCGGAACAGCTTCAAGTGCGCGTTGATGCCCAAGAGTCTGTGCTAGTACAAACTAGTGGATTGTTTACTTACCGCAATTTTAACCCCATCACCCGGCAGGATTTTCATCGTTACGTGAAGGAAACTCTTGCAGCGTTTCCTATGGTATTCGCAATAGAATGGGCGCCTAGAATAGGTAACTCAGCACGAACTGCATTTAATTTACAGCAAGCACATGATTTCCCCGGTTTTGATATCAAGGAAGTTAACGAAAATAAGGATTTGGTATCAGCTTCAGTCCGAAATTACTATTTTCCACTGACATATATAGAGCCTATGACGGCCGAAACGCAGGCGGCTTTAGGTTTTGACCTGGCATTCCTACCTGACCGCAAAGTGGCTATTCTTAAAGCGTTTAAGGAGCATACGGCTGTTGCCACGCCACCTATCAAGTTAGTTTTGAACCACGGAATAGAGACTGGCTTGCTGCTTATATATCCAGTCAATGGAAAAGCACAAGAAGGGGTGGTGTTAACAGTATTAAAGGCGAATGATTTCTTGGGTGACTTACTCATGCCCACGCAGTCGTTGCTGAATAGCCGCCTGATGGATATTGAGGCAGGAAAAGCCTTGTATGATAGTTTTACCGACAATCATTCAGAGGTGTTATTCACACGTGAATTTGAGTTCGGTACCAGGCATTATCGTTTGGAAACCTCCCCCACAGCGATCTATTATCAGGGCCATCGTGGCTGGCAAAGTTGGAGCATGCTTGCAGTCGGTATATTCGGCACCGGATTAATGGGTGCCCTGCTGTTGTTAGGTACGGGCTATACGACGCGTGTTGAGGTTTTGGTTGAGGAAAAAGCTGCCGCCCTGAAGGAAAGTTCTTCACGATTCCAGGAAATCACATCCTCTCTGGGTGAAGGAGTGTATGTCATGGACAGGGATGGCCTCATTACATTCACTAATCGTGTTGCACAACGCATCCTGGGTTGGGCTGAAGAAGAACTGCAGGGTAAAAATGCCCACTTACTCATCCACCACAAAAAGAATGATCATTCGCCTTACCCTGAACACGAGTGTGTAATGCGCAATGTTATGCAAACAGGAGAGTCGTTTAAATCCAGCGACGAAGTATTTTGGAGAAAGGATGGCACACCCATCAACATTGATGTCACCTCTGTACCTATGTATAGAAATAATGAGATTGTTGGGGCAGTGGTTGTTTTTGACGATATTACAGATCGTAAGAAAACTGAATATGCTTTACGAGCCAGTGAGAAAAGCTTTAGAGAAATTATTGAATATGCACCGATTGGGATGACGATTGTATCGCTGGACGGTAAATTCATTAAGGTGAATCAAGGCTTATGCAACATTGTCGGGTACGACAATGATCAGTTGTTACAGCTCACATTCCAGGAGATTACTTATCCCGATGACCTCTCTATAGATCTTGATTATGTACAACAGCTGATGGACGATAAGATTAAGTCGTACCAAATGGAAAAGCGTTATATCCGTAAGGATAAAACGATTGTCTGGGTTCAGCTTTCAGTCAGTATTTTTAGGGATGAGCACAACACCCCGCTCTATTTCATCTCTCAAGTTGAGGATATTACTGTACGTAAGCATCAACACGAAGAAACCCAGCAGCATGCTTATCGCGACCCTCTGACCAATTTACCGAATCGTCGGATGCTGCTGGATAATTTGCAGCAAGCACTATCTCAGGCACAACGCTATAACCGCTCAATGGCTCTATTCTTTCTTGATTTAGATCATTTCAAGGTGATCAATGACTCTTTAGGGCATGACGCAGGCGATATTATTCTAAAAGAAGTAGCGACACGCTTATTAAGGTGTGTGCGCGCAGACGACACTGTATCAAGGCAGGGCGGTGATGAGTTTTTGATTGTCCTGAGCGAAATTGCCCAAGCAGCAGACGCACAATTGGTTGCAGAGAAAATCATCAATAGTTTTAAACAGCCGATAGAGGTACATGGTCAACCGGTCATGATTGGTACCAGTATTGGCATTGCCGTGCGTCGTCATGGCATGGAAACTACCGTAACGGAGCTGATGAAGCATGCTGATATGGCTATGTATGAAGCCAAGGGCGTGGGCCGGAATGGATACCATTTTTATGATTCAATTTGAATGTAGTAAATAAAGCGTCAGGTTCTACCTGGTCAGATACTCGGCCAGGTCGTATAGTGCTATACGCCAAGTATCAATTGTTTACGTCTCAATGAGGGCTTTCCAGTCCCTAGTCCTAAGTATGGCATCTCGTACTTTCTAGAACTACATCGCTTTAAAATTCAAAACAGTCGACCTTCTCAAAAATAAACGGGGTAATAACCTAAAAAAAGGTATAAATTAGCCGTAGATACATTTAGTTACAATTAACTTTCTGACCCTCGGCTAATGGATATCGACTCAATAGCCATGGGCGGGAGAGTTAACTTTTTTATGAGCTTCCTTGTATGTGCAATAACAGTAAATAAAAACAAGCGCCTATGAAGTTGGGAGGGATTCAGTGGAACAATTATCTGCGCCAAAGATTTTCGGGCAGTTGTTAAAGCTGTCGTACGCGTTGGGCTATATTGCCGATGCGTTGCTCTTTATCAAGGGCCTTGTGCGATTGTGTTATGCCAAACCCAGGGTTTGCCAATGGTCAGGATATTCTCAAAAAGACTTAATGGTCTTGGAAGGGAGAGTGCATGCGGAACATTGATGAGCAACGTAAGGCACGGTTACATATACGTCAGCGTGAAAAATACCTGCGTACCCTTATTGATAACTTCCCCTTCATGGTCTGGTTGAAAGATGTTGATAGTGTGCTGTTGGCCGCTAACACAGCCTATGCAAAAGTTGCCGGGGTAGCCTCTACAGATGATCTTGAGGGTAAAACTGATTTCGATTTTTTCCCGAAAGACCTGGCGCAGCAATATGTAAATGGGGACCAAGAGGCCATGTTGAGCGAAGCGCCTATCGGAACTATTTGCCCACTCATGAATGCCAAAGGCGAGTACAGCTGGATTGAGTCATACAAATCCCCATTGGTGGTAGATGATCAAGTGGTGGGCACGGTGGGATATGCCCGCGATGTCACTGCAACACTGCAAAGAGAGCGTGAGTATCACTCACTGATAGAAAACTCTCCTAACCTCATCGTTCGTTTTGACCAGAACTGCCATCGTGTCTTTCTAAACGCACGGACGGCCGAATATTACGGCGTATCGGCAGACTTTTTGTTGGGGAAAGCCCCGGGCACATTTCCTGGCGGTTCATCGGCATTAGAGTTTGAGGCGCAGATCAAGGCCCTATTTGCAGATGGGCTAAATACAAGCTTTGATCTGCATTGGCAAACCAGTGACGGCCAACATCGCATTATTCATGTTCTTCTGGCTGCCGAGCGTGATGCCTCCGGGAAAGTCATGGCTGTCATCGGGATGGGGCAAGATGTCACCGAAGCTTATGAAAATCAGGAGCTCATTCACCATTTGGCCTATTTTGACGCTTTAACCGATTTGCCTAATCGTAGCCTGCTTAAAGACCGGCTTAACCAAACCATTGCAGAAGCTCATCGCAATACGCACCCCTTTGGCTTAATGGCGCTGGATATAGATCGCTTTAAGGAGATTAACGACACACTAGGCCACACTATCGGAGACGCGCTTTTATGCGAGGTCGCCAGACGGCTCGAAGGCTCCCTCCGTAGTTATGACACCGTAGCGCGTTTAGGTGGGGATGAATTTGTAATTTTGCTATCCGCAGTCAGTGAGCCGGAAGATGTGACAGGCGTAGCTTGTAAGGTCATGCAGGCCTTTAACGCGCCTTTCCACGTATCGGGTAAGGAGCTGTTTGTCACGGTCAGCATGGGCATCGCTGTCTACCCGGCAGATAGTGGTCGGGCAGATGATCTGCTGAAATACGCAGATTCAGCCATGTATCACGCTAAGAAACAAGGCAGGAATAACTTTCAGTATTACTCTGCCGCTTTGACCATCAAGGCTTCTGTGCGCATGAACCTGGCGATATCGCTACATAAGGCGCTGCAACAAGAAGAGTTCGAGCTTTATTACCAACCGCTGGTAGATTTAAAAACCCGCAAGGTAATCGGAGTAGAAGCGCTATTAAGATGGCACCGCGGCAGGCATGAACTCATCATGCCAGACAAATTCATAGGCATTGCCGAAGAGAGCGGGCTGATTATTGGCATAGGCGAATGGGTCATCGCTACCGCCTGCAAAACAGCAGTAGCATGGAATACTGGTAGAGCGACCCCATTCACTTTCGCTATCAATCTGTCTACCCGCCAGTTCATTCATAATGATCTGGTAGGCTCAATAGAGCGCATTCTTAACGAAACCGGCTGCCAACCCGAGTGGCTGAAACTGGAGATCACCGAAAGCCTGCTGCTTGAAGACAAAGCCAATATCCAGACCATGTTGCAGCAGCTGCATGACAAAGGCCTTTGTATATCCATAGACGATTTCGGCACAGGCTATTCTGCCCTCGGCTACCTCAACCGCTTCCCGGTGAGCCAGCTGAAAATAGACCGGTCATTTGTGCAAGACATCACCATCAACCCGGATAGAGGCTTGCTGGTACAAGCCATTATCTCCATGGCGCAAAGCCTGCGCAAAGGGCTGGTGGCAGAAGGGGTAGAAACCATAGAGCAGGCAGACTACTTAACCGAGATGGGCTGCCCGCAAGCACAAGGGTATCTATTTGGTAAGCCCATGCCCTATGCCCAGCTAAAAGCCGCCCATTGGGGTGAGGCGGACCCGGTTTAAGCGTTGTTACGGGCAATGCCGCCCTTAGAGTCAACGAAAGTTAATTAAGGGAACGTAACCCTATGAATATTAATTGTTAACATCTCGATTAGTCCTTATGGACTATATGTATTGTGCTGGCATCCTGATACATTCAATCCCCAGCATAAGCAAAAATGATGATGATCATGAAGAATGTATTAACAGGGTTGTTGGCTTTCGTTTGTATTTACGGCACGGCAAGTGCCTATGCTGATGTTGTCGGTTTCAACTTTAGCGGTGCAGTCATCTATAGCGATTCATTCCCCGATACTCAAATCGATAGCCTGGTCACCGGCAGTTTCAATTACGATCTAGATTCCGCCATCACTATTGATACCGTCAACTATGCGCCGGGTGAAGTCAGCACCTATATTTACAACGCCCCCAATGCATTTGTCGCCAACATCAATGGGCACACCCTGTCTTCCAGCACCCTAAAATACACCCTGTTTGCCAATGTAACAGGCAACGTCGGCGATCATTTCGTGATATCCGCCTACAATATTCAACTGGATGGAGTGAGCACGGGCGGCGGGACATTGGGCTTTTCCCTGGGCAGCTTTTTAGCGTCTTCCGATGCCCTGATTAACGCAACCCAACCCAAGAATCTGGACTTGGCATTATTCGACCAACCTGCATTCAACTACGCTTCATACCATAGCCCCACTGGCGCCACACTGCTTCAGTTCTCAGTGCTTTCGCTATCTCCGGTCGTTGCTCCAGTCCCGGAGCCTGAAACATACCTGATGATGTTGCTAGGGTTAGGCTTGATGGGGTTTGCAGCAAAGCGGCGCAAACTCTCAGCTTAGTTTTTGGATTAAAGAACAACCCACCTTGGTGGGTTTTTTTTGTTGCGTGGGGCAAACCTAGACAAGCATTTGCTGATAAACCTCATTTGAGGCAATTACTCTTCCATCCAGATCTAATTCAATGATTCCCTGATTCTTTCGGATTGCTTCCATCTGACCAACATAATCAAGGTCTTGAACTGTTTTACGTCTAGCTTCAGTTACATATAGCGCAATGGTTAAGTTGCCAACTTTAATATCTGTTTTATGGGCAGTCTAGAATGCCTCCTCATTTAAATACGTGTTGATCTAAAATAACGCTTTACGCTTCATAGTTTTGCTTACTAGACTTTCGAATTCTTCCAAAGGCACTGGTTTGCTGAAGAGAAACCCTTGGTAGGTAGCACAGCGGTAGCTCTCCAGGCAGCTCCGCTGCTCCTCCGTTTCTACCCCCTCGGCGATCACACTAATACCAAGGTTATTAGCCATGCCAATGATGGTTTGAGCGATGATGGCATCGTTCTCATTGGTATCAATTTCCTGTACAAAGCTTCGATCAATTTTTAACTGACTGATGGGAAGTTTTTTCAGATAACTTAAAGATGAATACCCCGTCCCAAAGTCATCCACCGAGAAACGGATACCGAGAAGTTTTAAGGATTCCATTTTTTTGATGGTGTCGTTGATATCCTTAATGAGTAAGCTCTCAGTAATTTCGATTTTTAGTAGTGATGCCTTGGCACATGTTTCGTCTAAAACCTTGCACACCTGCTCGACAAAATCAGGTTGTCCAAACTCTCTGGCACTTACATTAATGGAAAGGCTCAAGTGATTGGTGAGGTGATTTGCTTCCCAGGCTTTGAGTTGCTGGCACGCAGTAATGAGGACCCAATACCCTATTGGCAAAATCAACCCGGTCTCTTCGGCAATGGGGATAAATTCTTCTGGGCTGACAAAACCTCGTTGCGGGTGCTCCCAACGCAGTAGAACTTCGGCGCTGAGTACTTGGTCTTGGTGCGTAACCTGTGCCTGGAAATAGAGTTTGAACTGGTTTTCGGGTAAAGCCTTCCGAAGCTCAGACTCGATTGCTAATCGATGTTCAAGCGACGCATGTAGTTTTGGGTCAAAAAAGCACATCGTATTTCGGCCAGCAGATTTTGCCTGATACATTGCGGCATCAGCTCGCTTCAATAACTCCTCGCTTGAGGTTGTTGGCATTGTGAATAAACTGATGCCTACGCTTAGTGAGGTATGTATGCTTTGGCCAGAAATCAAGAAGTCTTGGTCTATTGAGCTTAGGATTTTTCTGCCAACTACTTCTGCTTGTATCGAAGCAAGCTTGGCATCCTGACTCAAAAATTCCAGCATGATGACAAACTCATCACCCCCTAATCTGGCTACAGTATCCCCCTCACGTACGCAAGTCCTGAGACGCTGTGCAACCTCTATCAGCAGGCGGTCGCCAGTTGCATGTCCCTTTGTATCATTGATGCGCTTGAAGTTGTCGAGATCAACCATCAAGACTGCACCGTAGTATAAGTTTCGGGTGCTTTTAGTGAGGCTAAGCTCTAGTCGATCACGAAATAGGCGTCGGTTTGGTAAGTCTGTTAACGGATCATAGAACGCAAGTCTATGAATTTCCTCTTTGGCTTCCTTATGTTCACTGAGATCAGTGAACGCCCCCACATAATTATGTATTGCTCCATCGGGCCCAGCCACAGCAGAAATGCTTAACCATTTTGGATATATTTCGCCATTCTTGCGACGATCCCAAATTTCACCACTCCACTTTTTCTTATTGGCCAGTGTTTCCCACATTGTTTTGTAGAACGCTTTGTCATGTCGTCCAGACTTCAATATAGCGGATGTTTTGCCAATAACTTCTTCAGGGAAGTATCCTGTCAGTGTTGTGAATGAGTGATTGACGCGCACTATTCGATTGTTAGCGTCTGTAATGACGACAGCATCAAGCAACTCAATCGCCGCCTCAGCAATACGCAAATTACGTTGAGTGGCTCTTTCTTCAGTGATGTCGTGGGCAATCACTACTAATCTTTTACGCTCACCATTTTCACCAAAAATTGGTACCTTACGGATTTCAAGCGTTCTCAACTTGCCCGAAATGTTAAGGTTGCATTCTTCGATTACATGCATTTCACTGGCATCATCATGATCTTGCCACATGCACTTTTCGAGAGTTGCGCGAATTTTTGGATGCTCATTACTGATCTCGGTATCTGACTTACCGCTCCAATCAATACCCTGTATCTCGAAAAAATCTCTGGCAGCCTCATTGACGGTTACGTATCTGTTTTCCGAATTTTTCAGAAAAATTATGTCTGGAATCGCTTCAATGAGGGTGCTCAGCGCATAGTCGAGCGCATTCATGTCATCTTGTATTTGACTCATTTTTTTGCCTAACAAAGCTAAATAACTATAGTTTGGCGGACGGGGTTGATCTTGCAATGAAGGTCAAACGGATATCTCAAGGCAAGAGAAGTGATTGGCAGATTGCCAATTTGAATATTGAGAAAACTATTAAGTGATCGGACCATGAATGCCTCTTTCCATTTTTATGGGAATGGATCGTTTCTTTCTGTAAGTGGCTCATTGTCATTTACAGAAAATATAACGAGGCAGGTTCAGGACCTCAGGAGTTTTGTGCCGGGGTGAGGAGCAGTACGAATCTAGTTGAAGCTTACACTAAAATTATCAGTAACCATGCCAGGGCGAAGGATTATTTTTAATCACCTTTCCCAATATTAAGCGTTTCGCGGGAGTCGACAATGCTTGTTGCAAGCGCAATTAACTTCAGGTTCTGGTCACGTGCGGTTTTGCGTAGCATCTCCAATGCAGCTTTAGTGCTAAGGCGGTGTTGATCCATCAAAATTCCCACAGCTAAACTAACCGTTCGCTCATTCTTAATCAGGTTCTGTAATATTTGTTCGCTCTTTCTCAGGTTGTTCAACTCAGACGCCCTCGATATGGCTATCTCAATTTGGGGTATCAATTTTGTGAAGCATATTGGTTTTAACAAATAACCCATGGCGCCCAAAGCATTCGCTTGGTCGATTACCTTTTGTTCAGTGCAATTTGTGATGACAATAAATGGAATGTTTCCAAGCTCTTCGAGGCGTTTAGTCAACGCTAGTCCATTACCTTCCGGCATACACACCTCGAGAATAACTAGATCAGGAATAACATCAGTCAGGAGGAGTGCCTCCGCTTCTTCAATAGATTCAGCAGTTTCTACAAGATATCCAGCATTGGCTAACCCATCTGCAAATGTTGTTAGGAATGAAGGATTGTTATCCACCAAAAGAATTGATTTCATAGCGTTGGAGATGTGTTTGTTGAGATTTTTCATATCATGCTTTTACTTTAATTATCGAAATAACTCTGCTCTGACCTTTTACCCAACGACCACCGTCAAATTAATATTTAGGGTTTAGAACAATATGTCCGGGATCGTTTCGGTGAGGCCGCTCAACGCGCAGTCAAGAGTCCAAGTCACCACAAGATGATTCATTCTGCCTAGATGAAACTAAATAACTGTAGATTGGTGCGAGGCTGTGACCGGGTAATGAAGGTCAGTTGGATATCTTAAAACAAGAAATGTGATTGGCAGATTGCCAATTTGAGCATTGAAAAAACTATTAAGTGGTTGGGTCATGTATGCCTCTTTCCATTTTTAAGGGAATGGATCGTTTCTTTCTGTTAGTGACTCTTTAATCATTTAACAGAGAATATAACGAGGCAGGTTAAGGACCTCTTCTGTAGTTTTATGCCAGTTGTGAGGAGCAGCGAGAATTAATTGCCAAAGGTTAGGAACAATCAATCTTATGGTTACATTACACTAACTTTACCAAAACCATATTATCAATAAGGAGTATTTTTATCTACTATTTCCCCATGTTGAGAGTTTCACGGGAATCTACAATGTTAGATGCAAGGGCAATTAACTTGAGGTTTTGATCACGCGCATTTTTTCTAAGCATTTCCGATGCAGCTTTAGCACTAAGGCGGTGTTGGTCCATGAGAATACCTACTGCCAGGCTAACGGCCTTGTCATTTTTAAGTGCATTTTGCAATGATTGCTCACTTTTCCTCAAGCTCTGAAGCCCATAAGCACGCGATAACACAGTCTCAATCTCAGGTATTAGTTGTGAGACCACCACGGGTTTTAATAGATAACCCATTGCGCCCAAGAAGCTTGCTTGCTCGATAATCTTTTTATCATCGGAATTGGTTAATACAATAAACGGAATATTGCCTAGCTCTTCGAGCCGATTGGCTAGCTCCAATCCGTTGCGTCCTGGCATGCATGCCTCCAGAATGACAAGGTCGGGTAGCTCATCAGATTGCAGTTTCGTTAGAGCCTCATCAACTGATTCGGCTGTCGTTACAACATATCCAGCTTGTGCTAGCCCATTTGCAAGTGCTGTCAGCCCTGGCTTTTCACTATCCATTAGTAGAATTGATTTCAATTTTTGGCATCCTGATTGCAAGTAATTATTCAAATTCCCTTTGCTGCCTCTAGGTTTAATCCGCCCGATTTATGCGTGGCATGGGGCTCTCGTCAACAGCTCCAACTTATGGCTAACATATTATATATACTGATATGTAACAAGACATTGCTTTTTGAGTTAAATCAATGGTTATAACGGTTATTCGCAAGTATTAAATTTTTTAGTACAGCCTTAAAAATACTTAAATAGATTGCGGTAATCACCCATTAGCTAAACAGCTATCAGTTGTGCAATTGCTGGGAAGATGAAAGTGCAAATACTGTTTTCGCTGCTCCAGTCCCGGAGCCTGAAACATACCAAATGATGTTGCTAGAGTTGGGCTTGATGGAGTTTGCAGTAAATCGACGCAAACGCATAGCTTAGTTTTGGCATGAAAGAAAACCCACCTTGGTGGGGTTTTTTATGGCGTGGGATAAGGGAGTAATCATGGAGCATGGTAACAGCAGCTATTGTGTGGTTTGGGAGTGCAGTCCCTAGCGGGTTGAGTATTGCTGCTCAGCATGGGGCCGCGCCATACCCCAACGATGTGTTTTAACTAGTGCGTGTGATGTTTATTCAGCTTTAGGAATTGCTCTGTCGAATTGCAGTGTGTCGTCGCGCCACTGATCCTACGACGGCTAAGCCAGCCAGAAACAAAGCTGTTGAGCCAGGTTCAGGCACAGCTGATGCATATAACCGGAAAGCGGCATCAGGCAAATTGTCGTAGTGAGGTGAGGTGCCCGCCATCTGGAAGGCATTCATTAAGCCAGAAGCTGAAGACACATATGTCCAGGGTGTATCTGTGCTGACTTGGTGATTAAAGCCAACCCAGTAATTGCCTGCAGACAAGGTTACAGATAAGTTGCTCAAAGTAGTCAAAATGAGGCCGGAGTCAGAGGATATGGTTGCCGTGGCGTTGTCGAAAGCTAGTGGAGCGCCACCAAGCCTTGGATCGCTAGACCAAATGCTCCAGTTTGTACTAACGTAGTCAGACGGATTACCGTAGGAATTCCAATTTGCTAATCCGGTAATGACAGCTGCTGAGTCCAACGTAAAATTGTCGTAAATCGTCCAATTGCCATAGCCTGAGCATGTGTTAGGGCCAGAGTCACAATAGGAGGTGTTAAATCCAATCCCGCCATTGTCGTAAACAGTAGCAGCGCTCGACTCAGTGAAAAATAGAGAAGCAGCCGCAGCGATAGCGACCAGCAGTGCGGTATGCATATAGCACCTTTGTTATTAATTTTTTGAAAATTAAGTGTAGCTTAGATATGTGACAAACTAACTTTAATGTAGACCGAGATTGCGCCCGCCATCCGGGATTGCACCAATGGAGCATCATGCGCATAAGACATTTGCGGCGAAGCCGCCTTGGAGTACTGTCAATAACTGTACGGGGTCGACATTGATGGCCTCGTTTCGGCACTGGTAGCTGTTGACGTGGATCTGGCAGTGACCGTGCGTCCGTTTCTCGGCCAAAACGGACGGTCAAGAGGCAATCCATGACCGACCGCTAAGCAACGGGAGCGGTCGGTCGTTGAGGCACTACGAACGCTAGCCCCTCGGCCGGAAGCAGTCCTCCAGAACGGCCAGCTCAAGCCAGCGTGGGCCCTCTCGCCTGTCATCGCCGCTGAATATGCATGGCTTAGACCGAGTAGCCGTTCTTCGCCGTCTTTAGGAGAGATTGCCCGTAGCTACTTGGCTGCTTGATCTGCCTGCTTGCGAATACGTTGATGGCTAGGGCCGGCTTCCCAAGGGCGGCGGTGAGCTGTTCGAGTCCCGCCGGTGTCACGACGATGTAGCAACCCTCGCCCCACAGAGACTCCGCATCGATATCAACCGGACCGGCATCACGCCACCAATAGAGCTTTGCGACCACAGCTCCGCTCGGGTCGAGGAAGACGCTGGGCTCTTCGTCATGCGCGCGCCAGCGAAGCCGCTTCACCCAGTTTGGGCACAGCGCGAACGGATAGGCCTCTGCGTCAAAGCCCATGTCTATGGAGCAAACAACTCGCCTTATCAGCGTTGGCGCCAGATCATTGTCAAGTGCGACGTACTGGCCTAGCCAAACAACGATGGGCAGCCTGGCATAGCAGTCGTAGAAGTCTTCCCTATCAGTCTGTGCCGAGGGTGCTCTAAAACGGTAGAGGCGGTGCTCCGACATGCGTGGCTTGAGGATCTTGAAGCGAGACACTTCGGCCACGACTTGGCCGTCGCGCTGTGCTGGGAAGGGCGCAACGTCGCCGTCGACTCCGTCAACCCACTTCCGCTCTCGCTCGGACCAACCCGCACTTCGGTCAAACATCGGCATTCGGATCCACTCGGGACGCACTCGCGGGAGCTTCAGCGGCCGAGGCGGAAGCGGGCAACCCAAATGCTCCAACAGCGTCGGCCTGTCGCGGCCGCTAAGCTTGCCGGCCAGCCGCAGTTCTCCCGCGACGTGGCGAAGCGCGGTAATGGCAATGCTGGCATGGGGCTTCAAGTAAGTGATCTGCATGTCGAGGGCGCGGAGCTGAGCCTCAAGCCTTTCGACGCCAGAGGGCCCGAATGCCTCAAGTCCACCCCAATCTTGGATGAACATCGCCGCGCGCCGACGGACAGTCATCTCGTCGATGCCTGCCGCCTTCGCAATGTGCTGTGCTGTCGAGCGCAACATCTGGGTCCAGCCAAGCGGCGACTCGACGCGCATCGCACCAGTTCTCTCGTCCCTGAAGACATCGTCGCCCTCTGAAGGGTGCTCGAGTTCGAGGCTATAGAAGAGCGGCAGTGGCGTTGCGTCCAAGGAGACTGCCAGCCCCCACCGATGCGATAAGAGCGCGGCTGACTCTGCCACCCCGATGTCCCGGTGACTGACCAACGCAGCCACGGCGCCGCCCAACTCGGGTGCAAGGTCCGCGCTGTCAGCAGCCAGCAACGTTCCGAGCGCTTGCAAGGGAGCATCGGACTCGCCCGCTAAAAGTCTCCACAAAAGGGACTTGAACAAGGCTTGACCGTGTCCGTCTTGCCCTGCCAAGCGCAGCGTGCAATTGCGTGCGTGTCGCTGAACTTCTGCGACGGGCAGCCGATAGGCAAAGTGCAGCAAGTCCTCCAGAAGACTGGTGTCGTTGAGCGGTAGCTCGCTCGGTTGGAAGGGCCGTCCCAGCTGGAACTCGCGAGTGCAGGCCACCTGCTCCTCGAGCAGCGACCAGATGGCCTGCCAGTCCGGCGTAACGCTGATTACTGGCAATAACGAATCAAGCTCTGTCAGCAAGGATTGGGTGTTCTCTTGGCCCGCCGTCACTGAATCGACGATGTTCTCGAAGGCGACGGGGGACGTGGCTGGTCCCTCCAAAAGCTTCTTCGCCTCAAAGTAGAGGAACTTGCCGCCACCCATCCACTGGCTCCAAGAACTCCAGGGGTCCTTGCTTGTCTCGTAGCCTTGCATTAGCTTTTTGGCGTACTCGACCTCTCCCTCCGCAGCCAAACGCTTCACCAATAGGAAGCGGCAGCGCACGTCGTCCTGCAAGACCTGCCAGCGCTCAAACATCCTTCGCACTAGATGAAGCGGAGCTTTCTCGGCCAGATGTCTGAAACGGTACGGGGCGTTATAGTTCAGTTCGTCGCCGTCCGCTTCAAACGCGCGCTCAAGCTGCTCGAGAGTGGTCTCCGAGTCGTACTTGCTGGGCGTAGACGAACGTCGAGGTTCTGGCGCTTCTGACGTCCACCGGGCTAGGGCGTCGTCGAGCTCGGCTGACGAAAATCCATGTTTTCCGGCAGCGGTGCGAAGGCGCTGGAGCAGTCCGACCCTCTCGTGTGCTCTGCTGGCTACCTCGATCCCCCCCAAAAGCATCAGCGCGAGCGGTTCAATCTGTCCAGGGCCTGCGGCTTCGGCGGCGATGTCGATGAAGTCGCCGACGTGGTCCGGATCCCGGTAGTACGGTTCCATGTAGAACGGCAGGCACAGCCCGCACCAGACGGTCGCGCAAGCCAAGACGAGTTCAGGGCTTCGCCGGACCATCCCCGTCATGATCAGGTCGACGCGGTTCGGCCAGCCAATCAGATGCCAATCCGCCAGAGTCTTTGACACCTCGAAGCCGAAGCGAGGTCCGACCTGCATCGCTTCCTCAATGAGCGGCATCGTTAGGCGATGCGCTGCCGATGACCCTTCCGTTTCGGTCATGCCGCCGACTTGGCGCATCAAGATTGAGACCCGCTTGGCACGGTTCTCCGGGTCTGCGTCGTTCGCGAGGACCAGGATGTCACGCCAGATTGCGTACTGCGGGTCTTTTTTGGGTGCCAACGCGTAGCCAAGGCATTGCTCGGGAACTGTCGCCAGCAACTGTTTCGCGCGTTCTATGTCCCCGACCGCAGCCAACGCGATGGCTAGATCCGCCAACCCGTCGATCTGCTCGCTCGGGGTGCTCTCTTGAAGCACCGCCACCAGGGCGTTGAGCCGGTCGACGGCTGCCACACGGTCACCGTCAACCCGATACGCATCCACGGCCAATCTGCGTCGCAGATAAGCAGTACTCCCCAGCTTTGACAAGCCGATGGCTGCTTCAACCTCCCGAAGTACCGCGCGGTACTCAGGCTCGCCGCGCATGGCGCCGAGCCTCAGCAGCGCTTGCGCGAGCATGGGGACCGCATTGAAGGCCTGCTGTATGCGATATGACTCACTGCCGCCTTCTGATGCCAGACGTAGGACGTACCCAAGGGCAACGCGGGCTTCGTCCTGGATGCTGCCCGCCGGCAGAGTCGCGTTATCGACGGCGACGCGACCTAGAAGCACACCTATCGTCGAGGCGTGCTGCTGGAACGGATGAAGGAAAGTGTGCTTCGACGGTGTCGCGCTTGGCAGCGGCTTATTGAGCAGCGTGCAAAGCCTCGCGTGATGCATCACCGCGCCGACCAGATCACCCAGCCCAGCCAGGTCCGTCTCGTCGTCGCACATTGAAATCATCGGTGCGACCAATTTGTCGAACAAGGCCTCGGCCAAGTCACGACGGTCAGCATCGAATGCAATCAGTGCCATCCGGCGGCGGTAGCCGTTGGGCACCTCTCCGAAGCCAGGAAGGGCGGCGGCAGCATCAAACAGGGCAAGCGCTTGCGCAACGTCGCCACGGCGACTTGCCAAAAGCCCTGCGTGAACCATTAGGGACGGCTTGTCTTCGTCGGCTACCCCGAGCTTGCTGCAGAGTTCTTGTGGATTGGCATCAACCTTCTGAAGAAGCATCGCCTCGGCTGCTTCCCTCCTCAGATGCTGGCGTAGTGCGAGGATAGTTTCTGGAGCCACCTTGTCGGGCTGGCGTAGCCCCTCTTCGGCGAGGTGGTCAATCGCTGTTTGGATTTGCTCGGTGTCACGGAAGTGGAGGGCGCGCCTTGCCCACCGCTCGAATTCCTTGATGTTGTGGTCGTGCCCATGATTCTGGAACTTGGACGTGTGCAACTGCGACACTGGCTCGAGGGTTTCAAACAACTCCTTAGCGCGCTCGAAGTCGCCTCGCGCCAATAGTGCGTCGACGACCTTGTAGCCCTGGGTAGGGAAGTACTGCACGAAGGAGAGGGCCGCATCAATATCCCCGACCGCTAGCATCGCCAGCGGAAGATGGTTGGCGTACTCAAGGGCTGTTTCGCGCCGCCCGACTTCGTCACGACACAGCAGCAGCCGTGCGAAGGCGGTCGCGTCGTGCGTTCCACGCACTGCCAGCAGCGCCAGCCGGATATCGGCGTGGATCTCGGCGATAGAACGCCCTTCAGCCAGTTGCTGCCTGAAGCGAGCGGGCATCGCCAGTGCAAGAACATCGGCACCGTCGCCGGCACGGGCGAGGTAGCGCAGCTCAAGCCAGTGTTGCGCCGATTCGAGCGGAGCGTTCTTCGCCAACTGGGCGAGGTCGCGGTACACGCGTTGGGAGTATTCGGCGTCGACGCTTCCGAGTCGGGTTCGCGGTTGAGCGATGACGAACAGCCTGAAGCTGTTGTGGAAGACGCTCCACCCCTGGGATGAACTGCGGAGCAGGTGCCGTGCAATGATCAGGGCGCGTTCAATCGCGGACTCTTTGACGATCGTGGCCAGCCGCCGCAGGTCCATGGGCGCCTCAGCCCGAGCGATGAAGCCCAGCACGTCCATGGCATCGCCATCGCCTGCGATCTCGCGCCAAGCGGCGGTGTACACGGTCTCTATATCGCCGTCGAACGGCATCCCCCCGCTGAGAAGGTGCTTACGGCCGGCTTCGTCCGCGTGCATTAGCGCCTGAATCAAGTAACGCGTTGCCAGCGGGTGGCCAAGCGTGAGATTGCTCAGATCCAATTGCGGAATCTCGGCAGGCAGGCCAAGCGCATCCGCCATCCTGGCGACCTCTTCGCGGCCGAGAGGCCCCATGAGAACCTGTCGCTCGATCTTCTCCGCTTGCTCTTTTACGGCGGGCTTCAAATTTGCGAGATCTAGCCGCTGGGTGCCGAGCACGAACACAACCCCGTTTGGGATGGCCGCGGGAAGAGGCAACTCCCCCAGCAGCGAATTGGTCGGTCGCTCTTCGCGAGGCACATGGTCGAGCCCGTCGACGACGATGATTGTTCGGATACCGTCCCGGTCGAAGCGTTCCCCAGCCTGCCGCACTAGGACGTCGAACTGTTCGCGGCGCTCATGCAGCGAGTCATCGCGTAGACGAAGTCCAACCAAACCGCTGTTGCGCAGCTGAGTGCCGACGTCCGTCAGGAAGTTGTCGGCCTCCCCGCGACCCACGCCTTGAGCGGCGCCCGGTACATACGCCAAGTAGCGAACGAGCCGGACATTTGCTTCAGTGGCCAGCGCAACCTGCAGGAGGGTGGATTTCCCGGAGCCAGGCGGTCCTATGAGTGAGACGTAGCCCTGGTCGGCGGCATGCAGCACGGCCAGTAGCTTGACTTCAGTATCGCGGTTGCGCTGGACATAGGCGCCGACCGGGAACCGATGGATAAGGAGCGTCTTGGCGGGATCGCGCCAGCCAAGCTCATGAAGTAGCTCGTCACGCGTCCACCTGTCCTTGTCGCGTGCATCGGCGACCAGCTTGGGCAGTACGCTGGCAATCTCGGATGCCTGTCGGGCCTGCTCGGCGTTCAGCTTGTGCGATTGGATGAAGTCCGCCGCAGCTCCGCACACCACACGGAGGCTGTGCAAGAACTGTTCGAAGTCGTCATCGCCCAGGCCGGCTTCACGGCGCAGGCGATCGATCAGTCGGCTCCATTCCGGCGTGTACCAATCGGTCAGCAACCGACTTGCATGCTGCTGGAACTCTTCAAGGAATGCTGCACTGTGGGGCGGCGTGCCGTCGCCTGGCTTGTCAGTAGTCGATGGGTAGTCGTTGACGACCAAGCGAATCTCGACACGACTTCCCGGGTTGTCCTTGCGGAGGCACTGCCAAGCATGAACCAGGGGCTTCCAGAGGCCGTTGGCGCCAGTAAAGAGCGTCTCAACAGTGAAGGTTCCCGGGAACTTGGACGTCTTGAACTGGTAGCCGACTACCAATCCATCGAAGCCGAGTACCAAGTCGTCGGCAATACCCGCGTTGCGGTCGGCGACGCCAATCCAAAGCAGTTCATCACGCTCAAGCGCGGCGTAAATGGCAGCGCCTGCCCGCTCATATTGGCCAACATATCCGCGAATTGCTCGGCGTTCGCCTTCCGCCGGCGCAGTTGCAGGAGGCGCAGCAGTGGATGAATTAGGTTTCTTGGGCATCTTCGGAGACATGATAATGGATACGTTACTTGACGCCAATCGTGATCAATGAAAATGCTTCAGCATCACCCGGGACGTCCAGCACCAGAGGGTACATGCTAATGATTCTTCGAAAGTGTCGTAGTTACTGGTGGTGATAAAGGGGCTTTACCCCCGACACGAATCGAACGTATGACTCTCCCCTTAGGAGGTGGAGGTTTACAAAGAATGTTTGGTTATGTGTAATCAGCAAACATTTAGCCACGACAAGCCAAATAATGGCTACTAGAAGGGCTACTAGAAGGGCTACTAGAAGGCTACTAATTTTAAAATCAGTTTTTGATAAATTATCTAAGTCATTGATTTTATGGTGGGGGAACGGGGGATCGAACCCCGGACAAACGGATTAAGAGTCCGCTGCTCTACCAGCTGAGCTATTCCCCCAATTGAGACGACACTGAGTGTCTTTGGAGCCGCGCATTATGGGGATAAAGCGGCTTTGTGTCAACTTACCGACGCATATAAAATGGTAAACTCGTTGCTTATCCAGGCCATTCCGAAAGTCTTCACGATGTCTATCCATGTAATTAATACCCAGCCATTTACTGACCAGAAGCCAGGCACATCGGGCTTGCGCAAGCGTGTGCCGGTGTTTAAACAGCCGCATTATCTGGAAAATTTCGTCCAGAGTATTTTTGATACTATCGCCGCGCCGCAGGGGGCAACCCTCACGCTGGGCGGGGATGGCCGCTTTTACAACCGCGAGGCTATCCAGATCATCATCAAGATGGCGGCCGCTAATGGCTTTGGCCGTGTGCTGGTGGGGCAGGGCGGCATACTCTCTACGCCGGCAGCATCGGCGGTGATTCGCAAATATGCCACATACGGCGGCATCATACTTTCTGCCAGCCATAACCCCGGTGGGCCGGATGGCGATTTCGGGATTAAGTACAACACCGCTAATGGCGGGCCTGCGCCGGAGAAAGTCACTGAGGCGATTTACCATTGCAGCAAAAAAATCAGCGTGTACCACATACTGGAGGCACCTGATGTGGCCTTGGATGTGATTGGTGTGACTGAGTTGGCGGGCATGAAGGTTGAGGTAATAGATGCCGTGGCGGATTACGCCGAACTGATGAGTTCGTTATTTGATTTTGCGGCTATCCGCGATTTGTTTGCCAGCGGCTTCCGCATGAAGTTTGATGCGATGCACGCGGTGACGGGCCCTTATGCGCGTGAGATTTTTCTTAATCATCTGGGTGCGCCGGCGGATAGCGTGATGAATGCTGTGCCGTTGGAAGACTTTGGCGGCGGCCATCCTGACCCTAACCTGACGTATGCGCATGACCTGGTTGAGATCATGTACGGCGACAATGCTCCTGAGTTCGGTGCCGCATCGGATGGCGATGGCGACCGCAACATGATATTGGGCAACCATTTCTTTGTGACGCCCTCTGACAGTCTTGCCATCATCGCTGCCAGTGCGCGGCTGGCGCCCGGCTATGCTGCGGGCATTGCCGGGGTGGCGCGCTCCATGCCGACCAGTGCGGCGGTGGACAGGGTGGCGCAAGAGCTGGATATCCCATGCTATGAAACGCCAACCGGCTGGAAATTTTTCGGTAACCTGATGGATGCCGGCAAAGTGACGCTGTGTGGCGAAGAAAGCTTTGGCACCGGATCAGACCATGTGCGCGAAAAAGATGGCCTGTGGGCCGTGCTGTTCTGGCTGAACATACTCGCCATCAAGCGCCAGTCGGTTGAGACGTTGGTGATGCGCCACTGGCGGCAGTTTGGGCGCAATGTGTATTCGCGCCACGATTATGAGGCTATCCCCACCGAGGCAGCGAATAGCGTGATGGCGCATATCCACGCGCGCTTTGCCGACCTACCAGGCGCGCAGTTCGGGCGCTATACCGTCAACACCTGCGATGATTTCAGCTATACCGACCCTATAGACGGCAGCGTGAGCACTAATCAGGGTGTGCGCATCCTGTTTACCGATGGCTCGCGTATTGTGTTTCGCCTCTCCGGCACCGGTACTGAAGGCGCCACCATACGTATCTACCTGGAAGCCTACGAGCCGGATGCGGCTAACCACCACCTGGATGCGCAGGTAGCGCTGGCCGAGATGATACAGATTGCCTTGCAGATTTCGGAGCTGAAGCAACGCACTGGCCGCGATACCCCGACTGTGATTACCTGAGTGTTAGGTGATTGAAGTTATTGTAAGAGTGTAAAAAATTAGGCCAGCATTGCTGGCCTAATCCATTTATGGCAGTGCAGTTATCGCAGGCAGACTAATTGCCGGTTTGTTTTGCCAGCCATTCTTGCGGATCCAGTTGTTTGTCACCGGATTTATCCATCGCGGTGAATAGTTTTTGATGGTAGTTAATGAACTCGGTTTTGGTCACCAGGTGGTCACCGTCCGCATCTATCATCCCCATCATTTTCATGGAGCGCAGCTCGCGGCTGTAGCCACCGGTGGCGATGCTCACTTTTTCTTCACCTTTGGTGCCTACCCACTCTTTAGCATCCAGCGAGTCATCGGTGTCTTTATTCAGTGCATCAAAAATAGAGCCGTAGTAGCTGTCAAACTCTGTGCTGGACACCATGTGGTTGCCGTCGGCATCCAGCATCTTCATCATGTCCATCTTGTGCATTTCACGGGCATATCCACCGGTGCTGAGCATGGCATCTGCCGCCAGGACAGGGCTTGAGAAAAAGGCGCTTGATACCAATATTCCAGCGATAAGTGCGGTACTTCTAAGTTGAGTTTTCATAACAATCTCCTTTATTAAATGAAAGTAAAAGTTTCGTTTCCACGTGGTATCGCTGCTAGCAATCGTTAGTCATGCCAACATGGAATTACTTACATTTAATTTTTAAGGGTCGGCTGCGAGGCAGTATTGGTGCGGCTGCTGGCAGGCCGGCAATTAAGTGCTTGCCAGCCTGGGGGTATGTAACTGAGTTGTTTGCTGCTAAATCATGCAATCATCAATGCGGGTTCTACCAGTTTTAAATTACGTTCCACTTTCTTGGCGCGGTGGATCACGCCTAGTACATCCAGCACGCGGCAGCAGTAGGCGGCTTCGTTGTCGTGCATGAGGGATAGCCCCAGGTGGCGGCCATTGCTCACGCTCAGGTGCTTCATTAGCAGGATGGACGAGAACTCTGTACCCAGGTAATCGATACTCGCGCGCTGGTGGCCCCAGGCGCCATAATCACAGTTTATTACGCCTTCCAGCTCTGTTCTGGCGTATTGCTCAAACAGGGCGATGCATTCGTCGCGCGTGGTATCCCTGGAGAGGGTCGCCGTTAAATCAATGACCGAGACGACCTCCGTGGGTACGCGGTATGACAGTGAGTCCAGCTTGCCTTCCAGCTCCGGTATCACCAGGCTGGTAGAGGCGCCTACATTGGTGCCGGTAGGGATGATGGATGCGGCACAGGAGCGGCCCAGGTGCGAGGTGGGGTGGAAGCTATCGAGTGCGCGCTGGTCTGAAAGCGCGGGGTGTATGGTGATGATGCGGGCGTAATCGATGCCGAAGTGCTTGTTGAGGATATGGGCGATGGGCACAAAGCCGTTGCCGGTGCAGGTGTTGGAGGCAATCACATCATGCTTTTCGGGGTCGTAGGCATCGTTATTCACGCCGTAGACCAGGCTGATATCGCAGCCGGGAATGTTGGAGGTACAGACTACTTTTTTGGCGACTTTGTTATCGATGATGCTGCGCATGCTGTCGATGGTGGCAGTGCCGGTCGCATCGATAAACACATCCAGCTCAAACTCGCGCAAGGCCCCCAGGCCATCTTCATCCGGGCGGCGGCGGCGGTCTACTCGCTCATAACGAACGCTCTTCTGGCCGAGCTTTAAATCATTACCCTGGAAATCCAGCGTGAAAGGCGGTCTGCCGTAAGTGCTGTCATGCGCCAGCAGGTAGGTCACCTGATCTATCGGCATCACGTCGCAGACAACGCGAATATCAAACCTGCCTGATGCAATCTTGGCGTGATTGGCGCGTAAAATTCCGCGGCCTATTCTACCAAGCCCAGCAATACCGACTCGCAAAGGTCTCATTACACGTGCTCCGATTGGCTATCTATTTTATTTGTTGCGCTTCAGGCGGCCGGTGATCAGGGCTGAATGGCTCGGGTAGCTGCCTTGTTACTCAACGCTTAGTAGTTATTTCGGCACTTTCTGCACAAACTTTATGATAAACAGAAAATGTTTATATGGCAGCAGGGGTATTGCGGAAAAAAGCAGCGGATTGGTGGAGGATTTACAACAGAATATTGAAATTTCGCTATGCAGCAACGCCAGAAAAGGCGTCGCGATTTTGTTACTCTTCCACCTGCTGGATGGTCATTTCACCTTTAAACAACCTGACATCCATGCGCCCCAGAAATGACATGCCCAGCAGTACATCGCCATTCAGGCCGGGCGCTATCACGGCGCCTACATCTTTGGCTTCCACACCGCCCAGTTTGACCGAATCCAGGCGCGTCATATAGGCCACGGTATCGCCATTGGCCGTGCTGGTGCGGATAGCGGTGCGGCTGGTCAGGCCCAGCTTGTCGGCCACTGCCTGCGAGATGGCGACGCCAGTGGCGCCGGTATCTACCAGCACATCCACCTTGTTGCCGTTGATCAGCGCTTCAGCACGGTAGTGGCCATCCGTGCCGCGTTGCAGCACCACGGTGCGGCTTTCACCCAGCACGGCGATCTTGTTGGGGTTGAGCACGCTATCCGCCAGGTAATAGATGACGCCTGCCAGTGCTAGCCAGATGATGCTGACAAAGATAGTGTTTCTGGACATTTAGAAAGGCAGCTGTACGTGTGGCGCGGTGCCCAGAATCACCTCGCGAAAGGCTTGCTGGATGCGCTTCAATGCAGCTTCGTTATCTGCCTCAAAGCGCAGCACGATGACAGGCGTGGTATTGGATGGCCGCATCAGGCCGAAGCCATCCGGGTATTCCACACGCAGGCCATCGATGGTGATGACTTCGGTGGCGCCAGCGAATGTTGCAGTCTGTTGCAGCTTGGCGATGAGGGCATGCGGCTCGCCTTCTTGCATGCTGATGTGTTGCTCGGGTGTGCTCACGCTATCCGGCAGCGCATTTAACACGGCGGAAGGATGATCGAAATGGCTCAGGATTTCCAGCAGGCGCGCGCCGGAATAAAGGCCGTCATCAAAGCCAAACCAACGTTCTTTAAAAAAGATATGGCCGCTCATCTCGCCTGCGAGCGCGGAACCGGTTTCTTTCATCTTGGCTTTCACCAGTGAATGGCCGGTTTTCCACATCAGGGGCACGCCGCCGCGTGCCTTGATCCAAGGCGCCAGGTTACGTGTGGATTTCACGTCATAAATAATTGTGGCACCGGTTTCACGCTTGAGTACATCCTCCGCAAACAGCAACAACTGGCGATCGGGGTAGATGATGTTGCCTTCCTTGGTAACCACGCCCAGCCGGTCGCCATCACCGTCAAAGGCCAGGCCGATTTCGGCATTGCCCTTTTGCAACGCCTGAATCAGGTCTTGCAGGTTCTCAGGCACTGATGGGTCGGGGTGATGGTTGGGGAAATGACCATCTACTTCGCAGAATAACTCTTCTACCTCACAACCCAGCCCGCGATACAGCGGCGCGGCGAATGCGCCCGGTACGCCATTGCCACAATCCACGGCTATCTTCATGGGGCGTGCCAGCTTGATATCTGAGGTGATGCGGGCGATGTAGTCGGGGGCAATATCGTAGCTGCTCTCTACTCCATTGCCATGCGCGAAGTCACTTTGTTCTATACGCAGGCGCAGGCTTTGTATGGTGTCGCCGGAAAGGGTTTCTTCGGCCAGCACCATCTTCAGGCCGTTATAGTCAGGGGGGTTATGGCTGCCGGTGACCATCACGCCACAATGGGTGTTGAGATGGTAAGCCGCAAAGTAAACCATGGGCGTGGCGACCAGCCCCAGGTTGATGACGTCTATACCGGCTTGGCGGATGCCACGGGATAATGCGCCAGCCAGCTCGGGGCCAGATAAGCGGCCATCGTAGCCTACGCAGATTTTGTTCTGCCGACGGGCTACTGCCTCGCTACCGATGGCGTGGCCAATGGCTTCTACTATCTCCGGGGTGAGTGTTTTGCCGACTATGCCGCGGATGTCGTAGGCCTTGAATATTTCTTTTGGTATTTGCATGGGAGTTAGCTTAAGTCGTCTTTAAAATTTTAATGGTAGCTATTCTAATGATAGCTAGGTACTGGTGTTGAGGAAACATAATATGCGTTGCGGTAGCCAATCGACGCCCTTGCCGGAAAGGTTACTGGTAAACCCGGCATGACCGCCCTGTGCCGGAAAATCCATGATGACCGAGTCCGACACTTCATTGGCATCTGGTAAATCCTCCTGCGGCAGGAATGGGTCATTGCGGGCGTTGATAAGCAGGGTGGGCAGGCAGATGGATTTCAGGAAAGGGCGGCTATTGGATTGCTCCCAATAGTCATCGGCGCTGGCAAAACCATGCAAAGGCGCGGTGAACAGGTCATCGTAATGCCACAGGTTATCCACGGTTTGCAGGGCGGGTACATCGAAAGCCAGCTGGTGGCGAGCAATCATGGCGAGCGCCTTTGGGCGTAATGTTTTCAGGAACAGCCGTGCATAAATTTTGTTGAAACCACTGCCCAGCACATGCCCGGTGGTGGGCAATGCCAAAGGCGCGGAAATCGCAATGGCTTTATTAATCACTTCGCGTGCACTTTGCTGCTGTTCGCCCAGCCATTTGAGCAGGGCATTGCCGCCGAGCGAAACACCGACCGCGTAAACCAGCCCTGACTCTGCGGCTCGCAGACGCCGCAATATCCAGTCGATCTCGGCTGAGTCGCCGCAGTGGTAGCCGCGTGCTAGGCGGTTGGGTTTGCCGCCGCAACCGCGAAAGTGCACCACTACGCCACGCCATTTTTTCTCTTGCAATGCGGCCATCAGGCGCAAGGCGTAATGCGAGCTTGAATTGCCTTCCAGCCCATGAAACAGCACAACCAGCGGTTGGTCTGCTGCACCGGCTAGCCAGTCCAGCTCAATAAAATCACCGTCCGGTGTGGCCCATTCTTCACGGCGATATTGGATTGTCGGCAGCGGTAACCAGGCAGCGGGGTAGATGGTCTGCAGGTGGCGACCCGGCAGCCAGAAGGGCGACTGATAGCTGGCGTACATGGCTGGTGCGCTGCTGCCTATTCTGCTTCGTCTATCCAGGCCAGTTGTATGGCTTCCAGTATTTTTTCGCCGCAATGGTCATGTAAATCGTTAAAGCCTTCCAACTCGATGACCCAGTTGAATAAATCGGTAAAACGTATGGTCTTGGGATCAATATCCGGGTGCTTGTCGTAAAGCTCCTCCGCGATTTGCTGCGTGTCTGTCCATTTCATGATGATTTCCTTCTAAGGTGGTAGGTTGCAATGCCTGACGCATGGGCTGATGAAACCTTCATGCTGGATGAGAGTCATCCATGACGCCATTGCAAATGCTAATGCAGTAAGTCATGAATTATAACGCGATGCAGGCCCAACGGGCTTGGGCAAAAAAAGAACCCGCTGTCATGTCGATCGTTTCGACGAGATAGCGGGTCATGGAGGTGAGCGAATGGAGATACGCACTACGAATAGGTAATAGCAATGTGCATGCCAAATATTAATTTGTTTAAAATCAGTCTTTTAATATATTAACTCAGGTGGTTGCGGTGGCTTGTTCCAACCAGCTGGTTGATAACAGCCAGACTGCCTTGTTGGGATTGATATGTTAAAATCTATTTATTCCTTTTACTTAGCCTTTAGAAAGTTAACTATGTTTAGCACGGCAAAAACACTTAGCGTCGCAGATCCAGAGCTTTGGCAGCAGGTTGAAGCGGAACGCCATCGTCAGGATGAGCACATCGAGCTGATCGCTTCTGAAAATTACACCAGCCCGGCAGTGATGCAGGCGCAGGGTTCGCAGCTGACCAACAAGTATGCTGAGGGATATCCGGGCAAGCGTTTCTACGGTGGCTGTGAGTTTGTGGACCAGGTTGAGCAACTGGCGATAGACCGTGTGAAGGCGCTCTACGGTGCTGAGTACGCCAACGTGCAGCCGCATTCCGGTTCACAGGCTAACCAGGCGGTGTATTTCTCTATTCTGAAGCCGGGCGATACCGTAATGGGTATGAACCTTGGTCACGGCGGTCACCTGACACACGGCTCCCCGGCCAACCTTTCCGGCAAGTTATTCAATATCGTGGCCTACGGGCTCAACGATAAAGAAGAAATCGATTACGACGAAATGGAGCGTATCGCGGTTGAAGCCAAGCCCAAGCTGTTGATCGGCGGCGCTTCAGCTTACGCCCTGCGTTTCGACTGGGCACGCATGGCGGAGATCGCTAAAAAGGTCGGTGCCTATTTCATGGTGGATATGGCGCATTACTCTGGGTTGATTGCTGCGGGTGTTTACCCTAATCCGGTGCCGCATGCCGATTTCGTGACTTCAACCACCCACAAGACCTTGCGCGGCCCACGCGGCGGCATCATCCTGGCCAAGGCAGAGTTTGAGAAGTCCATTAACTCCAATGTGTTCCCCAGCCTGCAAGGTGGTCCATTGATGCACGTGATTGCCGGTAAGGCGACCGCTTTCCTTGAAGCTTCACAACCTGAGTTCAAGGTCTACCAGGAACAAGTGCTGAAGAATGCCGTAGTGCTGGCACAAACCTTGGCGGAACGTGGTTTGCGCATTATTTCCGGTCGCACCGAATCGCATATGTTCATGGTGGACCTGCGCCCTAAGGGTTTAACCGGTAAGGCTGCTGATGCCGCCCTGGGCCTGGCGCATATCACCGTGAATAAGAACGCGATTCCGAATGATCCTGAGAGTCCGTTCGTGACTTCCGGTATCCGTATCGGTTCGCCGGCGATTACCACGCGCGGTTTCAAGGAAGAAGAAGCCAACCTGGTTGCCGATGTGCTGGATAACCCGACCGACGAAGCCGTGATTGCGGCGACCAAGGCCAAGGTACACGCATTGACCAGCCGCTTTCCGGTTTACGGTGCCTGATGGAAACCTGCCCTGGTTGCGGAGTTGCGCATGCACAGCCTAGTGGCGATGCAGGCATTGAGCAGCTTCACGGCCTGGGCCCCACCAGTACGGCCTGGATGAAACAGGCAGGAATTAATACCGTTGCAGAGTTGTCTGCATTAGGTGCGGTTGCTGCGTTTGTGCGTGTGGAGGCGCTGGGCATCAAACCCAGCCTGAATCTGTTGTACGCACTGGAAGGTGCCATTACTGGCAAGCATTGGCTGGAAGTAAAAAGACACAGCAAAACAGCGCTGTTGATAACGCTGGAAGCGGCACGGGAGCCTGTAGCAACATGAAATGCCCTTTTTGCGGTACCGACGATACGCAGGTGATAGATTCACGCGTCAATGACGAGGGCGACAGCATACGCCGCCGTCGCCGTTGCGCTGCCTGTGACAAGCGTTTTACTACGTATGAAACCGCCGAGCTGCACATGCCGCAGGTGGTCAAGCAGAATGGCACACGCGAGGAGTTTAATCGCGACAAGTTGCGCCTGTCGTTTACTCGCGCATTGCACAAGCGCCCGGTACCCACCGAGTATGTAGATCGCGCGCTGGACCATATTGTGCAGAAGATACTAGGCCAGGGTGAGCGCGAGATCATGGCGCGTGACCTGGGCGAAATCGTGATGCAGGAGCTGCGGCTGATGGACAAGGTGGCTTACATCCGCTTTGCTTCGGTGTACCGCAGCTTTCAGGATGTGGATGATTTCCATGATGTGATCCGCGATCTGGATAAGCCCAAGCCCCGCTAATTTGTGGCCCTGCCGGTTTAATGAACGCAAGGAGGTGAGCATGAATACTGAAGCGAGTACCGCCGGTACTTTGAATGTGATTCGCATCGTATGCATCGCCGCTTTTGTGTTGGCTGCTATCGTCACTATCGTGTTTTTTGGCTGGTGGGCGATGAAAGACCGCATCGTCTTCGGCAATGAGAAGTTCGATCAGGCGGGCTGGATTACGGCTACCGCCAGTGCCGATAAAACCTGCCATCGCGGCGATATGGCCTATGACCTGCAACAGAACGTGCTCAAGCCCGGTATGTCGCGAGAAAATGTCACCGTCATGCTTGGGCGCCCGGCCTGGGAAGACCCGCAGCAGATTGAGTACGACCTTGGCAACTGCATGCATGTGGAGCATGGCTTGCGCCTGTTTTTCAATGACAGTAACCAGCTCACCCACACCAGGATTTCCCAGCACTGATATTCCCTATGTTTACTCCCGCTGATCATGCTTTTATGGCCCAAGCCCTGCGACTGGCAGAGCAGGGGATGTACACCACTACACCTAATCCCCGCGTAGGCTGCGTCATCGTCAAGGATGGCGTGGTGGTCGGCGAGGGCGCACACCTCAAGGCCGGGCAACCGCATGCCGAGGTGTATGCATTGCGCCAGGCCGGCGAGCAGGCGCGCGGGGCAGATGTCTATGTCACGCTGGAACCATGCAGTCACCACGGACGTACGCCGCCATGTGCTGAAGCCTTGGTGCAGACTGGTGTGAAGCGCGTTATCGCGGCCATGCAGGACCCTAACCCCAAGGTGGCGGGTCGAGGGCTGGCACGCCTTGCGGCACAGGGTATAGAGGTAGCCTCTGGCTTGATGCAGGCGCAAGCGCTTGAGCTGAATGCAGGTTTCGTGTCACGCATGACGCGCGGCATGCCATTTGTCCGCACCAAGATAGCGGCCAGCCTGGATGGGCGTACCGCACTGGCGAATGGCGATAGCAAGTGGATCACCGGAGATGCTGCCAGGCAGGATGTGCATCATTGGCGGGCGCGCTCCTGCGCTATCCTTACCGGCGTAGGTACTGTGCTGGCCGATGACCCACGCATGAATGTGCGCGACCTGGCCTACCTGAAAAGCAGCTACGGCCGACAACCATTACGTATCGTAATAGACAGCAGCTTGCGCATTTCACCCGATGCCAAGATTTTGCATGGCGGCAATGCGCTGATTGTTTATTCCAGCAACCCCTACAATAAGCTGGGCGTGTTGCAGCAAACCGGGGCAAGTCTGCTGGAGATGCCTAATGACCAGGGGAATGTGTGCCTGAAAAGCCTGTTGGGGGTGCTGGCGGCGCGCGAAATCAATGAGGTGATGGTGGAGGCTGGGCAGGGCATTAATGGCGCGCTATTGCAGCACAACCTCATCGACGAGTTTTTGTTCTACTATGCGCCGGTATTGATGGGTAGTGCAGCTAAAGGGATGTTTGAAATCCCCAGCCTGACCGATATGCAATTACGCTCGCAACTTCAAATCACCGAGCTCAGGCAAATCGGCAACGACATCCGGCTTAGAGCCAAGCCAGTCATTGCGACGCCTGAGACCTGAACCGCATGCTCATCGATAGCCATTGCCATCTGGATGCTGCCGAGTTTGATGCAGATCGCGATGCAGTGGCTTTATCGGCCTTAAATGCAGGGGTGGCCGCCATCATCGTGCCGTCAGTACACCGTGCCAATTTCGATATCGTACGCCAGCTTGCGCAAACGCATCGCCATTGCGCTTATGCGCTAGGCATCCATCCCATGTTCGTTGATGGGGCCGAAGCGGCAGATATATCGGTACTCACGACATTGCTGGAAAATGAGCAGGGCGGGCCTCAATATCCGCTAGCCGTGGGCGAGATCGGGCTGGATTTTTTTGTCGAGGGCTATAACCGGGAGCGACAAACCTGGTATTTCGTGGAGCAGCTGAAGCTGGCAAAACGCTTTGATCTGCCGGTGATCCTGCATGTGCGTAGATCTGTGGATGAGGTACTCAAGCATTTACGCCAGATCAAGGTCAAGGGCGGAATAGCTCATGCTTTTAATGGCAGTTGCCAGCAGGCTGAGATATTTATTGATATGGGGTTTAAGCTCGGTTTTGGCGGCGCCATGACCTATCCGCGAGCATTAAAAATTCGTGAGCTTGCTGCAACATTGCCTCTGGAAGCGATTGTTCTGGAGACAGATGCCCCGGATATTCCGCCGGAATGGCTAGGACATCAAGGGAGAAACTCTCCGGACCAGCTGCCAAAAATTGCACAAGTTTTGGCCGAGCTAAGAGGCCTGGAAGCTATGCAAGTAGCTGAAATAACAACGAACAATGTACTGCAATTACTGCCAAAAATAGCTCAGTTATGCACACCACCTCATGTGCTACTTTAAGAGTTGTTAAAAAATGTTAATAATCCAATGACATAGAATAAGTCAATGATTTTATTGATAAAAATATCAGATTAAAAAATAGGCGTTTTAAAAAAGTCGTTACAGAATGGTAAGTTACATTTTTAAGTCACAGCTATCCACAAAACTATCCACAGATTTTGTGGATAGGAATTTTTCCTATTCGACTTGTCCAAAAATGCAAGTGAATTTTTATAAAAATGAATCAAAAATATGAATATTGAAGGACGGCAATTCAGGACTATCTGGCCAGACCCGCGCTGCAAGGCTGTCGAGATTATCGACCAGACGCGATTGCCGCATGATTTTACGGTGGCACGTATTCATTCGCTGCCTATGATGGTGACTGCAATCAAAACCATGCAGGTAAGGGGGGCGCCTTTGATAGGCGCAGCCGCTGCCTATGGTGTGGCGTTGGCGATGCTGGAGGACGTCGGCATTAGCCAGGCCGACAGCGATGCCCATCTTGCCAAGGCGGCAGCGAGCTTGCTCGCGAGCCGACCAACCGCGGTGAATTTACGCTGGGCAGTACAGCGTATGGTGGCGTGTTTGCAAGTATTGCCGCCAGCTGAACGCAATCTGGCAGCGTGGAAGGAAGCCGCAGCGATTTGTGACGAAGATGTGAAAATCAACCAGGCTATCGGCCAGCATGGCTTGAAGCTAATACAGGCGAGGGTGAGCGGGCAGCACCAGACTGTCAATATTCTCACCCATTGCAACGCCGGTTGGCTGGCTGCGGTGGATTGGGGCACTGCGCTAGCCCCCATCTACGCTGCGCATGATGCCGGTGTCGCGGTTCATGTGTGGGTGGATGAAACCCGTCCGCGCAACCAGGGTGCCAGTCTTACCGCCTGGGAACTGGGCAGGCACGGCGTGCCGCACACGGTGATTACGGATAATGCCGGCGGCCACCTGATGCAGCATGGGCAGGTGGATATGGTGATTGTAGGCGCGGATCGCGTTACCAGTACCGGTGACGTCTGCAACAAGATAGGCACCTACCTCAAAGCGCTGGCGGCTGTTGATAACCAGGTGCCGTTTTATGCTGCAGTACCATCGCCCACTATAGACTGGACCATCAGCGATGGCCTGAGCCAGATTGCAATTGAAGAGCGCAGTGCCGACGAAGTAGCCTGGGTACAGGGCAAGCTAGTTAACGGTGAGATTGCGCAAGTCAATGTGCTGCCTGATGACAGCCCGGCGGCAAATCCGGCGTTTGATGTGACGCCGGCCAGGCTGGTGACGGGTATTATTACCGAGCGCGGCGTGTGCGCACCAGGTCAGTTAAGGAGCTTGTTTCCATGCTAATACGAGAGTCCCTGCTGGAAACCACGCGAAAACTGGCAGAGCTAGGCCTTAACCGCGGTACCTCGGGTAATGTTAGCGTGCGGGATGGCGATGGCTTCCTGATTACCCCTTCCGGCATGGATATTGAAGTCATGACCCCGCATGATATGGTCGCCATGGACTTTGACGGCAAGCCTCAGCAGCATGGGCAAGCCAGTAAACTCAAGCCTTCCTCGGAATGGCGTTTTCATCGGGATATTTTGCAGGCCAGGCCGGAAGTCAGCGCCGTGGTGCATACGCACTCCATGTTTGCCACCACGCTGGCCTGTTTGCGCCGGGATATACCACCATTCCACTATATGATCGCGGTGGCAGGCGGCGATAGCATCCGTTGTGCCCCCTATGCCTTATTCGGCTCGCAAGCCCTGTCGGATGCGGCTTTGCAGGCATTGCTGGGGCGTCGCGCCTGCCTGCTGGCTAATCACGGCATGATTGCAGTAGGCGAAAACCTCAAGCAGGCACTGGATGTGGCGGTGGAAGTTGAAACTCTGTGTGAGCAATATCTACGGGCCTTGCAGATTGCGGAGCCCTATTTGTTAAGCGAGCAGGAGATGAATGAGGTATTTGAGCAGTTCAAGGGCTATAGCAAATGGGCCAAGCCAGCCTGAGTTGTTAAAATAGCAATGACATCATCAAATAAAAACGGCCTCAAAAGAGGCCGTTTTTATTGTGTTGCAACAGGGTTATAGCGTTTTGGATCTGCGACGTGCTACAAAACCCATCAAGCCCAGGCCCGCCAACATCATGGCAAAAGACTCTGGTTCCGGCACTGCACTGATGGTTTGTGGCATATAGCCCGGAAGATCAGCATCGGTGAACGAGAACACATAGAACTGATTGGGATTGGCAAAGCCGGCAGGGTGGTTGCTGTCTGTGATGGTATTCAGGAAGTCATTGTCATTGGCAACGTATAAAGTGTGCTTGATGACGCCGTTTTCAACGATATCCTGACCAAATGAAACGCCTTCCAGTTTAGCCGGGATGTTTTTGGCATCAATGCCAGCTGCTACCAGTGCGGACTTGAGGTCGATGAAAGTGCTTTTGCTCACAGCCAGCGCGCTAAGGTCACCACTTGCTCCAGCGGGAATCTCTTGTGCGCCAGCCAGGTCAATGCTGAACAGGACCTTGCCTTTGGCCGAGGAGTTGTCACCCAGGCCTTTGCCATCGCGTTCATCAATCAGGAAGGTATGGTCATTCACCGCTACAATCTCGCTGACGCCAGAACCGCTAGTCAGTTGATAGGCATACTCCTTGGTAGCGCCGCTAGCGATATCGATAGTGACGATACGAACCACCTTATTGGTATCTTGCTCCAGAGGCGCCTGCATGATGCCTACCAGCTTGGTGCCGTCCGGCGTGATGGCCAGGCCTTCCATGCCCTTGTTGGCAACACGCCCCACGCTGTTACCAGCGATCTCGGTATCACCGTTTGCACTCAGGTTGCTGGCAGATAGATTGCCGGGCAAGGTAAACGCTTTGATGCGCTCACCTGTGGAACGGTCGAATTGGTATACATAGGGACCGTATTCGTCAGAGATGAAAACACTTTTTCCATCTGCGGATACTCGTATGCCTTCTGGGTCGAAGCGGCCATTGTCTGGGTTGGTTGAAAGGCCGGGCGAAAAATTATCGGAGCGTCCGGTAAAGTAGTTGTGGGTGCTGTCATTGATCCAGTTGCCATTAGGCAGGCCGGCTGCAGCGCCAGAGCCATAAGTGAGTGCAGTTGGGCTGTGTAGCAAGGTGGTAGCAACCAGGGTGGGGGCTAAGTTGTAAGCCAGGCCGCTGCCAGAGTTGTTGACGGTGAGGCTCATGTTCAGGGTGTGAAAGCGCGAAATGTAGGAGACCGTATCATCAACTGCGCTGTTGTATGGGGTTGCGTTCGGGCCGCGATCCGGTAATGCCAGAAAAGTATTGCCGCCAGCATAAGCCAGGCCAGAGCCCATGCCGCCGAGTATATTGGCCGCCATACCGTTTTCCAGATTGCCCGAAAGGCTGGAAAAGTCGCTACTACCAGTCAGGTTCCCAATTGCAATCAGATTGACTGCAGCATGGGCGTTACTATTGATGAACAGGCCGGCGATGATGAGTGGTAGCAGGGATTCTTTCAGCATTGAAATTTCTCCAGAATGAGTTGGTCGTGATTTAAAGTTGCACCATCTTATCTAGTCAGGATGACAGTTCTATGAAATCGCACCTAGTCTGGCATTAAGCATGTCGATTAAATTGTTTGCGTAAAACTTGAGACGTTTAATTGTGGCTTGGAGGCGTTTCCAGTAAAATGGTCTCCCGTCCGCAATGTCCAAAAAGTGTTATTCAATGACTAAATATGTGTTCGTCACCGGCGGTGTTGTTTCCTCCCTAGGTAAAGGCATTGCAGCCGCCTCCCTGGGCGCTATCCTCGAATCGCGTGGCATCAAGGTGACCATGCTCAAGCTAGACCCTTATATCAATGTAGATCCAGGCACCATGAGCCCGTTCCAGCATGGTGAGGTATTTGTCACCGATGACGGTGCAGAGACCGATCTCGACCTTGGCCATTACGAGCGTTTTATCAGCGCGCGCATGGGCAAGCGCAACAATTTCACCACCGGCCAGATTTACGAGACCGTGATCAAGAAAGAGCGTCGCGGTGAATACCTGGGCAAGACCGTACAGGTCATCCCGCATATCACCGATGAAATCAAAACCCATATCAAGCGCGGTGCCGAAGGTGCTGATGTCGCGATCATTGAGGTTGGCGGTACAGTCGGCGATATCGAGTCGCTGCCTTTTCTCGAAGCCATCCGTCAGATGGGCTTTGAAGAAGGTCGTGGCAATGCTTGTTATATCCATTTGACCTTGCTGCCGTGGATACCAACTGCAGGCGAATTGAAAACCAAGCCTACCCAGCACTCGGTAAAAGAGCTGCGTGAGATCGGTATCCAGCCTGATATCCTGCTGTGCCGTGCTGATCGCAGTATCCCGGATGATGAGCGCAAGAAGATTGCCCTGTTTACCAATGTCTCACCCGAAGCCGTTATTTCGGCTGTCGATGCTAATTCCATCTATGAAATTCCCGGCCTGCTGCATGACCAGATGCTGGATGAGATTGTCTGCCATAAGCTGAATATCCTGGCAAAAGCGGCTGACCTGTCCAGCTGGAACAAGATTGTCGATGCCCTGGCTCACCCCAAGTACGAAGTGAATATTGCTTTCGTGGGCAAGTATGTTGACCTCACCGAGTCTTACAAGTCGCTGACTGAAGCGCTGATCCATGCGGGCATTCATACCCAGTCCAAAGTACGTATCCACTATATGGATTCGGAAGATATCGAACGTGACGGCCCCGCCGCGCTGAAAGACATGGATGCGGTGCTGGTGCCCGGTGGTTTCGGCAAGCGCGGTACGGAAGGCAAGATCGCCGCAATTCGTTATGCGCGTGAGCATAAAAAGCCATATCTCGGCATCTGCCTGGGCATGCAACTGGCGGTGATCGAGTTCGCGCGCAATGTGGCGCATCTTGATAATGCCAACAGCACTGAGTTTAATCCTGACAGCCCGCATCCTTTGGTCGGCCTGATCACCGAATGGCAAGCTGCCGACGGCAAGATCGAAGTGCGCAGTGAGGATTCAGACCTGGGCGGTACCATGCGCCTTGGTGCACAGCCCTGCCCGATCGAAGCCAATACCCTGGCTGCCCAAATCTATGGTACAGAAGTCAACGAGCGTCATCGCCATCGTTATGAAGTCAATAATCATTATGTGGAGCAACTCAAGGCCGCAGGCCTGGTGATTTCGGCGCGCACGCCGACTGAACAGCTATGCGAGATGATAGAGCTGCCGCAAGATGTGCATCCCTGGTTCGTGGCCTGCCAGTTCCATCCTGAGTTCACTTCCAATCCGCGCACCGGGCATCCCTTGTTTAAATCCTATGTACAAGCAGCCCTGAAAAGCAAAGGGATCAAATAATGCAGTTATGTGGTTTTGAGGTTGGCCTGGATCAACCGCTGTTCCTGATCGCCGGACCGTGTGTGATCGAGTCGCAGCAGATGGCTATTGATACTGCCGGCCAGCTCAAGGAAATATGCGCTGCCGTCGGTATTCCGTTTATCTATAAGTCCTCCTACGACAAGGCTAATCGCAGCTCAAACAAGACTTTTCGTGGGTTTGGTATCAGCGAAGGCTTGAAGATACTGGATGAAGTGCGACGCCAGATAGGCGTGCCTATCCTGACGGATGTACACACCGAGGAACAGGTGCCGGAAGTGGCGTCCGTAGTGGATGTGCTGCAAACGCCGGCATTTCTGTGCCGCCAGACTGACTTCATCACGGCGGTAGCCACTTGTGGCAAGCCGGTGAACATCAAGAAGGGCCAGTTTCTGGCTCCGGGTGACATGAAAAATGTAGTGCAGAAAGCCAAGGAAGCCAATGGCGGTCAAGACACTATTATGGTGTGTGAGCGTGGCGTATCGTTTGGCTATAACACGCTGGTATCCGATATGCGCGGCCTTGCTATTATGCGCGAGACCAATTGCCCGGTAGTGTTTGATGCCACACACTCAGTGCAGCAGCCGGGCGGGCAGGGTGACAAGAGCGGTGGGCAGCGTGAACATGTGCCTGTGTTGGCGCGTGCAGCGGTAGCCAGCGGCATTGCCGGTATCTTCATGGAAACACACCCAGACCCGGCCAAAGCCTTATCTGATGGCCCCAATGCCTGGCCATTACACAAGATGCAAGACTTGCTGCAAGTGCTGGTGGATATGGACAGGCTGGTAAAAAAAGCCGGCTTTATTGAGCAAACACTTTAATTAAGAAATTCAGTTTTTAAATTTAAGGAAACAACATGAGTGCAATTGTAGACATCATCGCCCGTGAAATTCTTGACTCTCGCGGCAATCCTACCGTCGAAGTCGATGTATTGCTGGAGTCCGGCATTATCGGTCGTGCTGCCGTGCCGTCCGGTGCTTCTACCGGCACCAAGGAAGCCGTTGAGCTGCGTGATGGCGACTCCGGCCGTTATCTGGGCAAGGGCGTATTGCAGGCAGTTGAAAACGTGAATACCGAGATCGCTGAGGCGGTGGTTGGTGTAGATGCAGAAGAACAAAGCTTTATCGATAGCACACTGATTGAACTGGACGGTACCGAGAACAAGGCACGTCTGGGCGCTAATGCTATTCTTGGTGTATCCATGGCCTGCGCCCGCGCTGCTGCTGAAGAGTCCGGCCTGCCACTGTATCGCTACCTCGGTGGTTCAGGCCTGATGCAATTGCCAACACCTATGATGAACATCATCAATGGCGGTGCTCATGCTGAAAATAGTGTGGATATGCAAGAGTTCATGATTATCCCGGCTGGTTTGCCCAGCTTCCGCGAAGCATTGCGTGCAGGTGCTGAAGTTTTTCATGCGCTGAAGAAAATTTTACATAAGCAAGGTCTGGCTACCACGGTAGGCGATGAAGGCGGCTTTGCGCCTGATCTGCCTTCTAATGAGTCTGCTATTCAATACATACTGGAAGCTATCTCTAATGCGGGATACGAGCCGGGCCGCGATATTCTGCTGGGCCTGGATTGCGCTAGCTCCGAATTCTATAAGGATGGTAAATACCATCTGGAGTCAGAGGGCGTGCAGTTGAGTTCTGCCCAATTCACCGACTACCTGGCCGCCTGGGTGGACAAGTATCCTATCATCAGTATTGAAGATGGCATGAGCGAGCATGACTGGGACGGCTGGAAAGTGCTGACCGAGCGCATGGGCAAGAATGTGCAACTGGTGGGTGACGATCTGTTTGTGACCAATGCCAAGATCCTGCGCGAAGGCATCAAGCGCGGCGTTGCCAACTCGGTGCTGATCAAGGTCAACCAGATTGGTACCCTGACTGAAACCTTCCAGACCATAGAGACTGCCAAGCGTGCAGGTTATACCTCTGTGGTCTCGCATCGTTCAGGTGAAACTGAAGATACTACAATTGCTGATATCTCGGTGGCTACCAATGCCTTGCAGATCAAGACTGGCTCACTGTCACGCTCAGAACGTATTGCAAAATACAATCAGTTGCTGCGTATTGAAGAAGAGCTGGGCGATGCTACCAGCTACGCCGGCATGAGTGCTTTTTATAATATTGCACGCTAGTCGTCACCATCGTTGAAAGCCCTCACCCTTATTTTTGTCTTACTCATTGCCTCGCTACAGTATCCGCTGTGGCTGGGCAAGGGGAGCTGGCTCAGGGTGTGGGATCTGAATCGTCAGATCAGCGAGCAGAAAGATAAAAATAGCACCCTGAAGGCACGTAATGACACGCTGGATGCGGAAGTGCGTGACCTCAAGCAAGGTTTTGCTGCTATTGAGGAGCGTGCACGTAGCGAGCTCGGCATGATCAAGCAGGACGAAGTGTTTTATCAGGTGATAGAGCAAGCCACCCCGAAAGTCACTCCGCAACCATCCCCCAAGTAGCGCCTGTACTTCAGCTACCCCCGATGAATAGATACAAACTGATACTGTTATTGACGCTAGTCCTTGGGGCTGGCTTTGTGGCGACATCGGTGGTCAGTTATCAGGTTTCGAAACATTCTATCCATGATGCCATCGTTGACAACGAGCTGCCGCTGACTGCAGATAATATCTATTCGGAAATTCAAAAAGACCTGGTGCGTACCGTGTTTATCGCCTCCATGATGGCTTCGGATACTTTTCTCAGGGACTGGTTGATAGATGGGGAAGAGGGGGTTGAGCGTATCAGCCGTTACCTGCAGGAAGTGCAGGCCAGATATGGCACATTTGTCAGTTTCCTGGTGTCTGAGCAATCCCGCCAGTATTACTACGGTAAAGGTATCTTAAAAACAGTTAAAGCCGAAGAGCCGCGCGATGCATGGTATTTCCGTGTACGCGAAATGCAGCAGCCTTACGAGCTGAATGTAGATAAAGATCTTGCCCATGCGGATGCGCTGACTATTTTTGTTAACTATCGTGTACTTGATTACGCGAACCAGTACATAGGCGCTACCGGCGTCGGGCTGACCGTAGACTCGGTACAAAAACTAATCAACAGCTACCAGCAGCGCTATCGCCGCAACGTTTATTTCGTTGATCCACAAGGCATGATTATTATCTCCGGGAATCAGAAGTATCCACCCGGTAGTAATGTTGAAAAAATAGCAGGGCTGGCCCAGATTTTTCCTGAAATATTGAAGCACGAGAGTGGGTCATACGAGTACCAGAATGCTGGTGCAACCCATTTAATCAATGCTCGCTACATCGCTGAACTGAAGTGGTATCTGTTTGTGGAAAAGAGCGAAAGCGAGGCTACATCCAGCATCCGTTATACCTTGTACTTAAACTTGCTGATCTGCGTGCTGGTGACAGCCATCGCTATATTGTTGACGCACATTGCCCTTAAGCGCTATCAATCAGAACTGGAGATGATGGCGACAACGGATGCGCTGACCGGTTTACCTAACCGACGCGCCTTTGATATTGTCGTTGAGGTGCTGTTCAACGAGAGCGTACGCAAGAAAACCCAGATCGCCGTGTTGGTGCTGGATATCGATAATTTTAAAAGCATCAATGATCGCCATGGTCACCTGGCTGGTGACTATGTGTTGTCAGAAGCAGCGTTGACGATTAAATCCTGTATCCGCGCGTCAGACTTTATCTGCCGCTGGGGTGGCGAAGAGTTCGTCATTGTGGGTAAAGATGGCGATGCCCACGGCGCCATGTTGCTGGCTGAAAAAATTCGGGTGGCTATAGAAAGCCGGGCGATCAGCTACAAAGGTGAGTTGATCAATATCACGGCAAGCCTGGGTGCAGCTATTGCTGAAGCTGATGAAAATATTGCGCAGGTAATAGAGCGGGCAGACAAGGCCATGTATCAGGCAAAAGCATCTGGCCGCAACCAGGTGATATTAAGCTAAGGCGGTAGTTATTCGCTAGCCAGGCTATACGGCAGGCCGAGTATTGCAAGACTGCTTCCCTGCCAGTCCACAGTGCCTGCTTCCAGGCTATCCAGGCGAACCTCTGCCAGTACATCAAAACCGCCCTCAACTGCCGCTGCACTACGTACAATCTGCCCAACCGCATCTTGCGTACCTTTGGCGTGTATGGCATCTCCTGCCTTCGGTGCAGCCATCTCTGATGTTGCAATATGGGCAAGCTGGGTGCGGCGTTTCACCTTACCCAGATAATGCGTACGTGCAACGATCTCCTGTCCGGTGTAGCAGCCTTTCTTGAAGTTTATGCCGCCTAGTGCATCCAGGTTGACCATCTGCGGCACAAAAGCTTCCTGTGTGCCTGGCACTATTTCCGGGATGCCGGCATGTATCTCCAGGTAATCCCAGCTATTTTTTCCAACAGGGGTGAAGTGCGTGCTCAGTTGCTGCCACAGGCCTGCTGCGTATTCGCTATTGGTCAATATCTCAAAGCGCGCTAGCGGGCCGGGCAGGCGAATCAGGGTGGCATGCTCCAGCGTGCTTATCTGGTGCGGCTGTTGCGGCACTGTGTCGAACAGCTGTTTCAGTAAAGTTTCGCTGTTTGCGCCAGCAATGCCAAGCCGGACAATGTCTTGCGTGACATCGGTAATCACTACCTTGGAACGCATCACATACATTTTCAGACGTTTTAGTATGGGCTCGACCAGTGCGCCATCCAGCTGCAAATGAATATGATCCTGATGGGCGAATGCCAGGAAAAGAGCCAGCAGCCGGCCTTTAGGATTGCAGTAGCCGGCGTAATGGCTAGTGCTGCCATCCAGTTGTTTGACATCGTTAGTGAGCTGGCCTTGCAGGAAAGTAACTGCATCATCACCCGCTACCTGCAGCAATCCGAGATGAGACAGGTCGGACAGGATGTGTCCGCTAGCCGCAGTTTGCAGTTCTGCCTGCGGACTGCCGAAATTTGTGACGATACCGTTATCAATCACAGCACCTTGCGTTGCCAAAAACTCATGCCATTGTGTCATCATTGCGATTGCTTCAATAAGGAGTGGGGATGAGTCATTATAGCGCGAAGCCTATGTTTGTGCGTTTGCAGCCTTCATATTGGTTGGCATTGGTAATTGCTCTGGCTGCGGCGGCTTCATCGCTGATGATGTTCTCCATGCCTGCGGCTTTGTGGATCAAATTGGCTATATCTGTGGTGATTATACTGGTGGCGATTTTTCACATCTGGCAGGATGCGTTGCTACGTTTTTCCTGGTCGTGGGCGAGTGTCGCTGTGAATAGCACAGGTTCTTTGATCTTGAACCGCAGGAATGGAATAGAGTTTGAGGCCACAATACAGGCTAGCAGTTTTGTGGCAAGTTACCTGACGGTGCTTAATATAGGCATAGGCAATAGCCGCTGGCAGCACCACCTGATATTGCTGCCGGATAGCGCCGATGCCGATAGTCTGCGTCGATTGCGGGTATGGCTATTATGGGGGTTACCGCAACACCTTAAGCCTCAACCTGCCGATACCCCTCAGCCTGCCGAGACCGAAGATGCGTGAGATTTTTTCGGGAGGAAGTGATGCCACAGCAGCGTCAAGGCTTTCAGCAAATGGCGCGGAATGTAAGCTGCAATAAGTAACAGCCCAGCCAACCCTGCCAATACCCAGTCCAGGTCGAATGGGGCCACATCGCGTCTGGCGGGTTTTTGTTTTTTCATGGCGGACAGCACGCCTTGCACACTATCACCACGCACATAGTTGCCGCTGATCTCTTTGGAAATGGATTTCAAGTACTCCTCATCCAGTTTTGACAGGTAGCGGTCATTCTCACCCCCGGCCACGTTATCGTCGCGCACGCCGATATTGGCTTCTGATATCTGGGCAATACCAGGCTGCATGGCAAAACTTTCACTGGACCAGTAGCCGATGAGCTGGTTTTTTTCATCCAGCTTGGGGATGGGGGTGCCTTTATCACTGCCTACGCCGACAAACAACCAGCCGTTAGCGCCCTGGAAATTGGTTAAATCCTTGGTGTTAAAAGCATGCAGCCTGGGTGCTTCTTCGCCATCGGTAAAGTACACCACCTGCGCCGGGGCAGGGAAGCCGCGTAGTACGCGCGCTAGGGTAAACATGCTTTCACGCACGCGGCTGTTGCCCGACCATGCAGTCCGCCAGTCAAGGTGCGCAATAGTGTCCTGGATAGCCGCGTAATTTGCACACACCTCTATAGGGGTATACAGCGCAGCCACACTGACACCGGCAAACAGGCCTATGCTCACGCGCGTGCCGCAAGGCAGCGAGGAGACCACCCTGTTCATCATGTATTGCGTATAGGCAATGCGCGAGGCAGGTTTGCCGTTGATCGTGGTATCCACTACGTTCATGCTTTGTGAAATGTCGGCAACAAAGATGTAGCTGTAAATATTACGCTGTAGCGGAACTGTGGGTTTGAAGATCGCAATGATCAGCAGCAGGAAAGCCGCTGTCAGCAAGGCAGCGTCGCGGCGGTGGCTCAGGTAGTTCAGGAATGTTTGCATGTCATGTGCTTAAAACGTCAGGTTAAGGCAAGCCAACAGGAATATTGCCCATGATCAGGCCGGGCGTGTCTGATTCCCCTGCACCCGGGGTCGGAGTTGCCGGCAACATGGTGAGTACTCTATCCAGGTTGTGGCGAGTGTCCCAATGGTGGTTTTCCAGACGCAAGGATAGTTGATAGGCGCTTTTGGCTTGCCTGAGCAGGTATTCAGTCTCGTCGCGCACCTTCATATTGCTGCCGTTAATCGCCAGCCCGCGCAAAAAGAAAATATTGCCCAGATTGTGCTGTATGGCTGATTTTTGGCTGGTGTTGCCCTGTTCCAGCAGATGCACGAACAGCAAGGATGACTCCTTGTAGCGCTCGTTCTTTGCCAGCCAGTAAGCGGTAGAAAACTTGGCTTCAAAACTTTGCGTATCGGTTTTTGGCGGTTTGCCGTTGGATACCGCGGTATTGAATGCCTCGATCTGGCGCATACGGTTGGCCTGATGGGCTATACCTGCAGCACTGAGCAATGCCGTGATGGCTAGCAGCCATGTCAGTTTGCGGCTACTGAGGCGGAATCGGTTAAGTTGTTTCAGGCTGATTGCCATGTTCTGACCTCCAAATATTTAACGCATAGCAGTAATCCAATCATGAGTGCTGCCAGCAGATAGCACAGCCTGGTGAAATCTTTTCCCGGAATCTGCTCAAGGTAGCGTATCGGTTTCTTTTCTTTCTGGTTAATATCGTCTATCGCCGCTGCCAATGATTTTGGGTCCTCTGCCTCGTAGGCATGGAAAGGCGTTTTCAAGGTTTTGAAATACTCATTCAGTTCTATCTGCGGAGGCAATGCAGCATCTTCGCGCGGCACATAAGTAGTATCGAAGATACTGAGGCCGCCGGGCTGGCGCAAAACGATCCAATACAGGCCTATATTGAGCCGGTCCAGCCAGTCGCGCAGTTTCTGCTGCACTTCTGCGCTCATGCGGCCACCACCATCCGACAGCAGAATAATGGCGCGTGAGCCCGAGTCCGGGACTTTTTCAAACAGCCCCGCCCCTGCGGTCAGGCCGCTACCGATATTGGTCTGGAACAGTGCATTGCCTGCCGTGGCCTGGATGGCGGCAAGGACCGCCTCACGATTTTCCGTCAGTGGCAACACATACATCGCGGAGTTACTGAAAGTGATCATGCCGAACATATCGTTCTGACGAGAATTTACGAATTGGGTAATAAGGCGGCTGGCGGCGACCGACTTGGTTTCGCCCACACGGCCATCAACACCTCCGGAAAACGGATCATCCATACTGGCGCTACGATCCAGCACCAAGGCGATTTGCGCACCGACGCCTATACGTTCGATATGCTGTTGCGCACTATGCGGGCCAGCCAGGCCAAACAGGATGAATATCAAAGCCAGTACTGCCAGAATCTTGAGTAGCAGGCCTATCAGATCCGAGAGCGGGTCCCTGGGTAGCATGGCTATCCATGAGTAAGTGCGGCTGTGCGTGCGGTTGAGCACTAGCGGTAATAGTGCTAAGGGTAATAACCATAACACCCATGGCGTGCTGAAACTCATGGCTTAAGCCTTCGCCGATGTTGTGAGTTCTGGCGTCAAGCCACGCTCGCAGTCGCGGCAACGGCGGCAGAAACCTTTAAGCCATGCCATGGGTTCATCACCGATCTGATGTGCAGCCTGGGTCTCAAAGAACACCTGACGGGATAATCCGAAGAAGTGCTCGATATCGGGTTTAACCGCTGAAAATGCAGGCTTGCTGGCGAGGAAGCTATCCAGGTTGTCGCTGAATATGCTGCTGCTAGCTGTCGCATTGAGGGCATGATGTATGCGCGCAACAGCTTGCTGCAAACCGTCTGCTGTGGCTGGCAGTTTACGGATATCACGGTAAGCCTTGGCGAACGGCCTGCCCATCAGGGGCAGCCATGCGCGCATGCCTAGTATGTACAGCAAACCCAATACGCTTAATACCAGTATCCCCACCAGCACTTTCAGCCTGAGCTTTTGCGGGCTGGCATCCAGTAATAGCGGGCCTCGCAGCGGGCTCATATCTTCTTCGATCTTGACTGAGCCATAGACGGCAATCGGTGAGATGCGGAAGTTCCAGCTAGGGATGCGGTACTGCACGATGCCGCTTTTGGCTGACGAGCCTGCGACTGCTTTGGCCGGGCCTTTGAATTTAATGATTTCAGCAGGCAGGATGGCTGGCTTGGCGACGATATTGTTGGTGAATACCTGATATGCCAGATATAACGTGTAGACAGTATTGTCGTCATTCTCCAGTGCTTCATGGCGGATGCTTTTCAGCTCGATCCCCGATACCTGGCCTTTATAACGATGCTCGTAACCGACGATAGGTAGTGAGGTGTTCAATAGCGTATAAGGCTTTTTCACTTCCAGCGTGACGGTGCGCTCCAATACATCGCCCACGGTATATCCGACGGCGCGATCAGGTTCTATGATGCTGATTTTGACGATGCCTTCGGCAATCTCAGGAGCAGCGCCATCATCGGGAGAGGCCAGTGCAGGCGATGCCAGTATGGATAGAAAAAATGCCGCAATCAAATGCCGCGACAGAAAGAGATAGAAAAGTTTTGGGTTCATGCTCAGGCAGCCACAAATTGGTGAAAATAATCGGTTAGTGCGTCGGCATCAAACTCACCCTCGACAAAAAAGGGTGGCATGTCATAACGCATAAAAAGGGCTTCAATTGCTGCTCGTCGGTTCTCAAAGCTCTGCACGATGCGTTCACGTAATGGTTTGCGCAGAAACAAGGTGCGTCTTTCTCCAGATTCACAGTCTGTCACGCTGGTGATACCGAACTCCGGCATGTTCTTATATTCAGCCGAGTCCCATAGCACCATAGGCACAATGTGATGGCGCATCATCAGCGACAGCGAATCCTGTAACTCCGGTAGTGGCATGTGGAAGTCTGAAATGAGGAATATCAACGAGCGCTCACGTGGCAGGTAGCGGTTCACTTCATTCAGGCCATGGCTGCCAACATGCTCTGGATGAAAATCTTTCAGCCGGTCTATGAGCTCAAGCGCGGTGTGCGGGCGGAAAGACGAGGTAGCCAGCCAATCCTCACGCACCACATCATCGAAGCCGATAAAGCCGAAGGGGTCGCTATTGTGCGTGGCCGACATAGCCACGGATTGAGCAATCTCCGCCGCCACGGCAACTTTTCGCTGTTTACTGCCAAAATTCATTGAGCCGGAAAGATCGGCCACCACAAATACCGGGGTCGAACTTTTCTGGTTGAAAACGCGCACATACACCTGTTCCATCGGGTCGCGTATGGTTTGGCGGATATCAATACGACGCGGGTCAGGATAAGCCAGCAAAGTGGTGTGGCCGCGAAACTCCATGCCCATACCGCGTTGCGTGCTGACATGCCGGCCGGTATGGCGCCCGCGTGAGCGCCAGCCAATGTGGTAACCGAACTCTTTGATATCAGGCGTCATAGGTGCTGTTTAATGAGTTAAGGTGCAGAGATGGCGTTGGTAATGCCGGACAATAATTCACGCGCAATTTCTGTGCGGCGCATTTCATATACCGGGCTGAATACCAGGCGGTGGGCAACGGTCTCATGGAATACCGCATGCACATCCTCAGGTAATACTGCCTCACGGTTATTCAGCCAGGCATTTACCTTGGCCGCGCGTAACATCATGCTCATGCCGCGTGGGCTGGCACCAGAGAGCACCAGGCGCTGCATATCGACACCACTGACCTTGATGCCGTAAGCCGTCGGTGATTTGGTTGCGCGCCACAGGTCGAGTGCGTACTGGCGTAACCTTGGGCTGGCTTCAACCGATGATTGCAGCAGGGATGAGAAAGCATTGAGCTGGTCGAACTGCAATATGTCGGGTTGCAGTGTGTCTATCAGTGCATCCACATTGTGGAATTTGGTATCGAATACTAATGATTCCATGATCACGGCATCGTCAGGTACCACAATCGGGATTTCCATCATGAAACGGTCACGGGCCGCGGATGGAATCTCAAACGTTTCCTCCTTTTCCACCTGGTTACGGTCAGCAAACACCAGCATGTGCGGGAAGTAATGCTCTTTATTAAAGGCGGTCAGCGTACGTTCCGCCATCACGCGCAGCAGCAGTGAGTGTACTTGCGGGCGAGCGCGGTTTATTTCATTGAAGAAAAATACCGAGAGGTTCTCGCCGGACATAAGCAAAGGGCCAGGGCTGACGTGAGGCTTGCCATCCTCGCCAAGGTAGGTGTGATACACCAGGTCATTCGGCATCAAATCGATGGTGCCTTCAATACGCTGGTAACCGCCACCAATGCAGCGGGTAAAAGCGCGCAGCAGGGTGGTTTTACCGACCCCTACATCACCTTCCAGCAATACATGTCCACGCGAGAAAATAGCAGTGGTAATCGCCCGGATAGGGGATTGCTGACCCACAACGACTTTGTTGATTTCCGATTCTAGTTTTTGCGCATGTTGGCGCCAGTCGGCCAGTTGGCGATCACTCATTGACGTATCCTGTAATTAAATAATGGAAGGGTTTTTGAATATGTAACTTATTTGTAAGCAATGGTAGCGGTATTTTTGGCAGGTGTAAACAGATCTGTATACCCCTGTTGAAAATAACTTAATTCTGTTAGGGCTTTCGCTAAATGGCATTTCCGGCGAAAATAGCGGATGTTTACTTAAATTTACTTAGGCTTGGTCATCATTAATGCAAAAACAAAATAGCTTTACCTATGAAGAACTTCTGAGCTGCGGGCGTGGGGAAATGTTTGGCGCAGGCAATGCGCAGCTACCTTTGCCGCCCATGCTGATGTTCGATCGTATCGTTTCGATTACCGAAGACGGTGGCAAATACGGGCATGGCCAAATTATTGCCGAGCTGGATGTGAAGCCTGATTTATGGTTCTTCCAGTGTCATTTTACCGGTGACCCGGTGATGCCTGGTTGCCTGGGCCTGGATGCCATGTGGCAACTGGTCGGGTTTTTCCTGGGCTGGATGGGTGGCCCGGGCCGTGGCCGTGCGTTGGGCGCAGGCGAGGTGAAGTTTAGCGGACAGGT
>Ga0208754_100111_pt1 | contig 54098 bp, 53 predicted proteins | sample LakWasMet55_HOW8_2_FD_183889 | JGI IMG/M metagenome (GOLD analysis project Ga0208754, IMG submission 183889) | Freshwater sediment methanotrophic microbial communities from Lake Washington under simulated oxygen tension - Sediment Metagenome... | ecosystem: Environmental > Aquatic > Freshwater >... | reverse complement strand
CAATGTCTTTATCTGTCTTGACTGGAATTGCATCTGATTCATCACATTGCAAGAGGATTCGAGCATGGGTTAGTTTCCGCGCAGCTATTCGGCCTTTGTTAAGTAACGCTTTTAATTCTTGACGTTCCGCTTCGGTCAGTTTTACGCGATATTTTTTGGCTGGCATAGGATAATCTACTCAATTTCATTGGCTTGCTATAGGAAATTAATAGATTACACTAAGTATTCGTCAAAATAAAATTGGTGGACTACTAGGTAATTGGAAGGTTTTGGGAATTACAGGTCTCGCATCCGCCCACCGTAAATCGCCGCGAAACTGGCGATGAATGCACCGATGAGCAATGAGATAAAGAGCCACAGCGAGGCGTAAGCGGAAGCTTTGCGTGTCGCATCGGCAAGGTTTTTGGCGGTTGTTTCTTCCGCAAGCAACTTTGCTTGCAATCGTGTATAGGTGTTGTCCACCCGCTTTTCAGCGTCTTGCTGAGACAGACTGGTGCGTTGTGAAACCAATTGTCCGACATAACGTTTGTCTTCCTGCGGCAATGAACCAATTTGCATGGCATTTTTAAAGATGCGGGCAACTTCGGATGTGGATTCGACAATGATTGGACTGTTAGCCCTTACCGACAAAGCTTCTTCGATGAAAGGCTCTATGCTTGGAATCACTGTGATTTCCTTTCTGAACAGCGAATCTACAAAATATCTCATTGATTCGTTGTCAGGCTTCGCCCTATCAAATCGCATTGATCCCGTATCACCCTCCCTAGAAGCTCCGGTCTGGATGCCGCCGCTGACGATAGCCCCAATGACCGAGGTGAGCAGCGCGGCGGTCGCTAGGGTCGCAATGGCCCAAGCCAGAAAGCCGTGCGCGGTGTCGCGGAAGTAAACTTCGTCGGCGTGTACGGCAACCCATCTTGTCCTCAACCTGCCAGCGAGGAAGCCACCCATGCCGGAGGCGATGAATTGCGTGAAAGCCAGCCACACAATGGTCGAGGCACCAATCACCGACGCGCTAACGCCGCTGTACGACCAAGGCGACACCGAGGACAGACCTAAACCTGTCCCCAACATTAACAGAATCAGCGAAAGGGAAGCTGCCGCCGCAGCACCCGCCAAAATAGCCCCCCACGAAACGGCACAAGCGTGAGCTTGCAGGATTTCTGGACGGGTGTCTGACAATGCCTGTTCGTACTCGAACGGGTCAGTGCTTGAAATAGTGGATGTGTTCATGAAAAAGCTCCAGACAATTGGGTGTGAGAAAATATCGCACGGTTCGCGCAGTGTTTCTGTTCGCTTGCGCACATTCAGTGAATAGTTTGTTTTTAATTTATAGGGGTCGCCCCGTCCCGACTTAAAATCCTAAGGCGCAATTTTTAACGCAGGTATCTTATTGATACCAATGTTGCCATCGGCTTTTATGGCAGGTAGTTTGGTGATGGCAAGCTGGGTATCGAGTTTTACTTCGATGGGTTTCTCAACCACCATGTAAAGGGAAATGGGCTTATCGGTGGCAACATTTAAGTTAACTGTCAATGGATAACAGGCTGCAAGCGTTGATGCCAGCATAAGCAACACCATGCCTTTCCCAATCAAAAAACGCTTGGAGCCACACGCCACCACCATCTACTCATTTTTATTGCCGATAAATGCCAACAAGTCAGCATTCAGCTCGGCTTTATGGGAATCGGCGATTCCGTGCGGTGCTTTCGGATAGATTTTTAGCACCGCATTTTTTATCAGTTTGTAGGAAGCGTGTGCCGAAGCGTCAATCGGTACAATCTGGTCATCGTCACCGTGGATAATCAGCGTCTCCACGTCAAATTTCTTGAGATCTTCGGTGAAGTCCGTTTCTGAAAATGCGGCAATGCAATCCAATTCGTTCTTGAGTCCGCCCTGCATGGCTTGCAACCAAAATGCGTTGCGGATACCTCTGCTGATGCCCGCTTTTGGCCTGTTTGTGCCGTAAAACGGTTTGGTTAACTCTTTGAAAAATTGCGCCCGATCAGCGGAAACACCTTTGCGGATGTCATCGAACACTTTCATTGCTAAACCACCCGGATTCTCGTCTGTTTTCAGCATCAGCGGCGTCACCGATCCCAGCAGCACGACTTTTGCGACGCGGCTTGTCCCGTGGCGACCAATGTAACGGGCGACTTCGCCGCCGCCTGTGGAGTGACCAATTAAGGTAATGCCGTTTAGATTCAGGCGTTCAATCAATTCTGATAAATCATCTGCGTAGGTATCCATATCATTACCCTGCCAAGGCTGGCTGGAGCGTCCATGACCACGCCGATCATGGGCGATACAGCGATAGCCGTTGCTGGCAAGAAAAACCATTTGGTTTTCCCAAGCATCGGCAGTTAGCGGCCAACCGTGACTGAAGACAACAGGCAAGCCTGTCCCCCAATCTTTATAGTAAAGTTCTGTACCGTCTGTGGTGGTGAATTTGCTCATGAGCGTTTTCCTTAGATTGTTAATTTAGTTTGATTGTTTGGGTTCGGCGCTTACCCGCCAGACAGTGTTTCCGACATCATCGGCAACCAGCAAGGCCGATTGCTTATCCAACACAACGCCTACCGGCCTTCCGAAAGCTTCGCCGTCTGCACTGAGAAACCCGGTCAGAACCTCCAAAGGCATTCCAAAAGGTTTGCCGTTTTTGAACGGGACAAAAATAACCCGGTAGCCACTGCGCGGCTCGCGGTTCCACGAACCATGCTGACCGATAAAAATGCCATTATTAAATGGTGCAGGCCAGACGGTGTTTTTTGCAAACACCAAACCCAGTGACGCGGTGTGCGAACCCAGTGCGTAATCTGGCACACTGGCCTTAGCGATCAAGTCCGGACGTTGCGGCTGCACCCGTTCATCCCAATGCCGACCAAAGTAGCTGTAAGGCCAACCAAAAAAACTGCCGTTAGTGATAGACGCCAGATAATCGGGCACCAAGTCGCTACCGATACCGTCGCGTTCATTGACCACCGTCCACAATGTGCCGTTATCCAATTCCCAAACCAGACCATTCGGATTGCGCAGGCCAGACGAATAGATGTGGTAGCCGCCAGTCTTTAACTCCACTTCCCATATTGCGGCGCGGCCCAGTTCGTTATCTATGCCGTTTTCAGCGGCATTACTGTTCGATCCGATGGTCACAAAAATCCGCGTGCCATCCCGACTGGCGAGCAGGTTTTTCGTCCAATGATGGTTAATTGGCCCTGCGGGTAAGTCCAAAATTTTGATGCCTGGCTGAAGGATTTGTGTGGCACCGGATTGATAGTAAAATTTCATCAGTGCATTGGTGTTGGCGACGTAGAAATCGTTGCCGATTAAGGCCATACCGAAAGGCGAATTAAGCCCTTTCAGAAACTCCGTCCGCATCTCTGCGACACCGTCGCCATTGCTGTCACGCAACAGTATGATGCGGTTGGCACTAGGTACGCCAGCACCAGCCTTGTCCATAATCCGCTTCATAAACCAGCCTTTGATGCCTTGCCCGTCTTCCGGCCTGGCTGGCGCATTGGTTTCGGCGACCAAGACATCGCCGTTAGGCAAGACATAAAGCCAGCGCGGATGATCCAAGCCACTGGCAAAAGCGATGACCGACATACAGGGAGCTGGCGTAGGTTTTCCATTCGCAGGCCAACCCACAGCGGACGCGATGTTTACCGTGGGAATCAAAGTCGGGTTGGGCAGCGGCAATTGCGGATGGCTACCGATACCCGCCGACAGCGGCAACTGTGCTACTTCGCCACACGCCGCCAAGGCTATCGCCATTAACCAGGACAAGCAGAGACTTCGCTGAATAGTTTTCATAACGATTGCTTAATGCTTGGTTTCTGCCATTTTCCGACAGCTTTCAGCACAAGCTTTGCAGGCTGCAACACAATCTTCCATGCCACCAATTTTTTCGCAATCCAGTGCACAGGCTTCGCAGATTTCCGCGCAAACCGCACAAACCTGATGGTGAAAATGGGAATTGCTAAGCTGAAAATTGGCTGAAGTTTGGCAGATTTCGGCGCAGTTCATCATCAGGCGAAAATGGCTTGCTTCCACATGCTCGCCGCCTGCTTCCAGGCAAAGGTTCATGGCAGTTTCCAAACAGGTTTTATGGCAATGGCAACAGGCTTTTATACAAGCCTGCATGGCTTCTACGGAATGGCTTAAGTGATTCATGGGAGGCTCCGGGTTGGCAATTAATGGCATAAATAAACGGCTATCAACTAAACAGGATGCCGCTTACCGATAAGATCAAGTCGAGTCATGGATGGCTTTTTACCCTTGGGTTTAGCCATTCACTGCGACAATCTCAGGATTTACTGTAGCCATAAAAACCACGGTAGTCGGTACGCTATCGCACAATCCGCTTGTCCAACATTTACCGCTGCCGCAACGGCTTTTATGTGCCGCAGCGCACCGACACCCGCCGCTTGTATCCGTATTGTTGGTTGCTTAAACCAACACCCATCAATCGCCAACGCCCAAGGACAACCATGAAAAATCCAACCGAAATGACTGATGTTAAAACCCTGCGCGAACGCGCCCGCCAACATATAGAAGAAGGTGCGGTCACCGCAGGCTATCTTGCCGACCGGAAAATCGTACTCAAATTACTTAATGATGCCCTGGCAACAGAGATTGTGTGCATGTTGCGCTATCGCCGCCATCACTTCATGGCGCGTGGCATTCAATCGCAAGCGATTTCTGAAGAATTCTTGCTGCATTCAAATGAAGAACAAGAACATGCTGATTTGTTAGCCGAACGTATTGTTCAGCTGGGTGGCGAGCCTAATTTATCGCCAGAAGGCTTGTTGAAACGCAGCCACGCCGAATATGTGGAAGGTGTCACGCTGGCGGATATGATTAAAGAAGACCTGGTAGCCGAACGCATCGCCATCGACAGCTACCGCGAGTTTATCCAGTATTTAGGCGACAAGGATTCAACAACCAAACGTATGTTGGAATCCATCCTTGCCGTAGAAGAGGAACATGCCGATGACTTGGCGGATTTGCTCTATTCAATGCCGCATGAACAAGCCCCTATTAAGCGTCCATCGACTGCAAAAGCCGCTTAATTTTTTGCCACGCCCACGCGCCACCTTTGGAGATTCACGATGACCAGCCCACAAACGCCAGACTTTGAAACCAAGCCCATCACCGTCGGCAACGGCGGCGAATGGCATCAATCCGCCAGCGAAGACCAACCCGCCCTGACAACCAATCAAGGTTTGCCGATTGCCGACAACCAAAATTCCTTGCGCGCTAATCCGAAAGGCCCGACCTTGTTGGAAGATTTCATCCTGCGCGAAAAAATCACCCATTTCGACCACGAACGCATACCCGAACGCATCGTCCACGCGCGTGGCACAGGCGCACACGGACTTTTTGAATTGACCCAATCTTTAGAAAAATACACGACAGCCAAAGTGCTGACCGAAGTAGGTGTGCAAACACCCTTGTTTACGCGCATTTCAACGGTGGCGGGTGGTTCAGGTTCGGCGGATACGCCGCGTGATGTCCGTGGGTTTGCCACCAAGTTTTACACTAAAGAAGGTAATTGGGATTTGGTCGGCAACAACATTCCGGTGTTTTTCATCCAAGATGCCATTAAATTTCCTGATTTGATTCATGCGGTCAAAATGGAGCCAGACCGTGGTTTTCCGCAAGCGGCATCGGCACACGATACATTCTGGGATTTCATTTCCTTAACACCGGAAGCCATGCACATGGTGATGTGGATCATGTCCGACCGCACCTTGCCGCGCTCGTTACGCATGATCGAAGGCTTTGGTATTCATAGCTTTCGCCTGATAAATACCGACGGTGAAGCGACTTTTGTGAAATTTCATTGGCGGCCTAAACTGGGTTTGCAATCGACGCTGTGGGATGAAGCGGTCAAAATTGCCGGTGCCGATAGCGATTTTCATCGCCGCGATTTGTTCGAAGCCATCAGCACGGGGGATTTTCCTGAATGGGATTTTGCCGTGCAATTGTTCACACAAGCCCAAGCCGACAGCTTCCCGTTCGACCATCTCGACGCCACCAAACTGATACCCGAAGAACTGGTTCCTTTGCAAGTCATCGGGCGTATGGTGCTAAACCGCTGGCCTGACAACTTTTTTGCCGAAACCGAACAAGTGGCGTTTTGTCCATCGCATGTTGTGCCTGGCATTGATTTTTCCAATGATCCTTTATTGCAAGGGCGTTTGTTTTCGTATCTGGATACACAATTATCGCGTTTAGGTTCGGCAAATTTTCACCAAATTCCCGTCAATGCGCCGCAATGCCCCTTCGCCAATCACCAACGCGACGGACACATGCAAATGGCGCAAGCCACTGGAAGGGCGGCTTATGAACCCAACACCTTGGCGGCAGATTCGCCACACGAACAAGCGACTACAGGCTTTCGTAGTGCGCCAGTCGAAGAAACAGGCGCAAAAGGCCGTATTCGTGCCGAAAGTTTTGCCGACCATTACAGCCAAGCACGGCAGTTTTATCTGAGCCAAAGCAGCTACGAACAAGCACATTTAGCCTCTGCCTTGGTGTTTGAATTGTCAAAAGTAGAGCATCCGCACATCCGACAAGCAATGGTCGGACATTTGCTGAATATCGACGACAACCTCGCCCACCGTGTCGCCGCTGGCCTTGGCATCAAAGAAATGCCGCAAGCTCCCATTGCAGCTATGGCAGTGCAAACCTTAGATTTATCGCCCGCCTTACAACTCATCGGCAAAATGAAAGACACGCTAGCAGGTCGAGTAATCGGTGTTTTAGTCGCCGACGGCTCAGACTCAGACAGCATAGATGCCGTTAAGAACGCCGCTATCGGTGCAGGTGCAAAAGTGAAAATAGTCGCCATGAAAATAGGTGAATCCAAACTCGCTGACGGCTTACTTCTGCAGGTTGACGCTCAATTAGCAGGAACGCCGTCAGTCTTATTCGATGCCATCGCCGTTATTCTGTCTGAAGAAGCAGCCGTTTTATTGGGTAGTGAAGCTGCCGCTGTTGATTTTGTGCGCGATGCTTTTAATCATCTAAAAGCTATCGGCGTTGATGCAAGCGGCTTAGCCTTGCTGAAAAGTGCGGGCATAGAAGCAGATGCCGGAATCATTGCCTTAACGGATTTGGATTGCTTCATTGCGGCGGCTAAAACCCGGCAATGGAATAGGGAATCGAAGGTCAGGACGCTGGCTTAATCAAAGGGTAGTGTGTTAAATATGATGGTTGAGGTACAAGCCTAGGTTTGCACTCCACGTTACGAACCGGAATTTTAGATTTAACCCACTACCACTATTTGCAAGGTATTAGCAGCGGTCGAAAACTAGAGCGTGAGGCCAGTCGCAATCTGGAAGTCATGACGATAATTGAGGGGCTGCAGCCGACCTACAAAACCATCGCCGATTTCCGTAAAGTCATTGGTACAGCGTTTTCGCTCGGCCAGCGGCAAAAAGAGATATAGCGTTCAAATTAACAGCATTACGACTAAAGCCGCCCCAACGAAACGATTAATCTTGCGGCAAATCCGGCTCTTTAGAACCCGCTAAACCAAAGGATTCTGCCAGCATCATCATAACGCCCACGGTAATCGCAGAATCGGCTATGTTAAAAGCAGGCCAGTGCCAGTTACCGTAATAAACATCGAGAAAATCGATGACATAGCCATAAGCCAGTCGGTCAATAAGATTACCTATCGCACCACCTAAAACCAGGGCCAGCGCAACCGCCAGAAAAGTCTCGTGCTTTTTCAACCGGGTCAGCCAGACGGTTATCACAACGCTAATAACAAGGGCCAATCCGGCAAAAGCCCAGCGCTGCCAGCCACCGGCATCGCTTAAGAAACTGAAAGCCGCGCCGGTATTGCGCACATAGGTAATATTAAAATACGGGATCAGCGGAATGCATTGGTAAAGCTGCATGGAACCGTCAATCGCCAGCTTGCTGCCCTGATCCAGAACCACTGCCAGCAATGACAGCCACAACCATTTCAACATATTCAAATTACGCATAAAGTCTATGTTCGCCCTCACCCGCTACGTTTTCTATGCAACGTCCGCACAGTTCGGGATGTTCGGCGTTTTCACCTACGTCATAACGCTGATGCCAGCACCGCACGCATTTTTTATGTTCTGAGACGAGTACTTTTAATTTAACGCCTTCCACTTCAGTCTGGATTGCATCCTCGGGCGAGAATTGCTCGGCTATTACAACTGCGTTGGAAGTGATAAAGACAAAATGCAGTTCGCCAGCCAGACGGTTTAATTCGGTAAAAAAGTCATCGTTACAATACAGTTCAACTTCGGCATTCAAGGATGCACCTATGTCACCTTTGGCGCGGCTTTTTTCCAGCTCCTTACTGACTGCTGTACGCACCGCCATGATTTTTTGCCAGAATTCCCGGCTCAAGGCCGAATCGGTATCCAGCTTGACCAAACCTTGATACCAGGTTTCCAGAAACACCGAGTCACTGCGCTTACCGGGAATATACTGCCAGATTTCATCAGCGGTGTAGCTGGTAATCGGTGCCAACCAGCGAGTCAGGGCTTCCAGCACATGGTACATCGCTGTTTGCGCCGAACGTCTTGCCAAACCGTCGGTTTTGGCCGTGTATTGGCGGTCTTTGATAATGTCGAGATAAAAGCTGCCAAGATCAATCACGCAAAAGTGATGGACTTTTTGGTAGATCTGCTGGAATTGATAGGTTTCATAACCGCTTTTGATTTCTTCCTGCAGCAAATATGCCCTATCGACAATCCAGCGGTCTAAGGCCAGCAAATCGCTGTTCGCAACCAGATGCTGGGTAGGGTCGAAATCTGCCAGATTGGACAGTAGGAATCGGGCGGTATTTCTCAAGCGCCGGTAGCCATCAGAGGTACGTTCGAGAATTTCATCCGATACGCGCATTTCTCCTCGATAATCGGTTGAAGCAATCCATAAACGCAACACATCCGCACCCAGATTTTTCATGACCGATTGCGGCGGAATCACGTTGCCTTTGGATTTGGACATTTTCTCGCCTTTGGCATCGACGGTGAAACCGTGCGTCAACACCGCTTTGTAAGGCGCGACATCATTCATTGCCACCGAAGCCAGCAACGATGACTGGAACCAGCCGCGATGCTGGTCGGAACCTTCCAGGTATAAATCCGCCGGGAAATGCAGGCCTTCGCGCCGCTCCAATACCGCCGCATGGGTTACACCGGAATCAAACCAGACATCAAGGGTATCGGTCATTTTGTCGTAGTGCGCCGCCTCGTCGCCGAGCAATTCGGCAAGCTCAAGCTCGAACCAGGCTTCTATACCTTTTGCTTCGATGCGCTTGGCTATTTGTTCAATCAATTCAGCCGTGCGCGGATGCAGCTCACCAGTTTCCTTGTGGACAAAAAATGCTATCGGCACTCCCCAGGTACGCTGCCTGGAAATACACCAGTCCGGGCGACCATCAATCATGCTTTCAATCCGTGCTTGTCCCCAGTCGGGAATCCATTCAACACGCTTGACTTCATTCAATGCCTGCTCGCGCAATTTATTTTTATCCATAGAGATAAACCATTGCGGCGTGGCGCGAAAAATAATCGGCGTGTGATGCCGCCAGCAATGCGGATAGCTGTGCAGGATCGCGTGGTGATGCAGCAATTTGCCTTTCGCCTCCAATACTTCCAGGACATGAGCATTGGCATTGAACACGTGCTCGCCGGCAAACAGTTCGGTATTCGGCAGGAAAACGCCGTCACCACCCACCGGATTATCCACGGGCAAGCCATATTTCAAACCGACAATATAATCGTCCTGCCCGTGTCCGGGCGCAGTATGCACCGCACCTGTTCCGGCGTCGGTCGTGACGTGATCACCCAGGATGATCGGTACTTGGCGGTCATAAAAAGGATGCTGCAATAATTGATACTCAAGATCCGAGCCTTTGCAATAGCCGACCAGATGATAACCTTCGATGCCGTAACGCAGCATCGCATCTTTAACCAATGCTTCGGCAACAACCAGGCGTTCTTTTTCACACTGCACGACTGCATATTCCAGATCAGGATTCAAGGCAACGCCCTGATTTGCCGGTAATGTCCACGGCGTCGTCGTCCAGATCACTACCGATAAGGGTCCATGTCCTTCATGTTCCGGTACATGGTGGCACAAGCCCATAAATGCGGCTTCATCGACAACCTTAAAGCGCACGTCTATAGCCGGTGAATGTTTGTCTTCATACTCTACTTCGGCTTCTGCCAGCGCAGAACCGCAATCGGTACACCAGTGCACAGGCTTGGCGCCTTTTGCGATATGACCTTTTTGGGTGATTTTTCCCAATGAACGAACAATGTCAGCTTCAAAAGCAAAATCCATCGTCAAATAGGGCTGCTCCCAATCACCCAATATCCCCAAGCGAACGAACGCTTCTTTTTGGATATTGACTTGCTTGCCTGCATATTCACGGCAAGCTTTGCGAAACACCGCAGGTGAAACCTTAACGCCAGCCTTGCCGACTTTTTTCTCAACCTGCAATTCAATCGGCAAACCGTGGCAATCCCAACCAGGAACGTAAGGTGCATCAAAACCGCTCAAGGTTTTTGATTTGATAATGAAGTCTTTTAATACCTTATTGACGGCGTGACCGATATGAATTTCACCATTCGCATAAGGCGGGCCGTCATGCAGAATGAATGGATGCCGTCCGGCCGAGTTTTCCCGGATTTTTTTATACAAACCTGCTTCATTCCATTTCTTTAAAGTTTCCGGTTCGCGTTGCGCCAGATTGCCCTTCATCGGGAACGCGGTATTGGGTAAATTCAGTGTTTTTTTATAATCCATCGTCATTAGCTCTTACTTTCAGCAAAAATCTTTTTAGTCACAGCCACATCTTTTACGATCTGGGCTTTCAGTTGTTCGATTGAATGGAAACGCATTTCATCGCGGATTTTTTGCTTGAAATGCACTTCCACATATTGCCCGTAGATTTCCTTATCGAAATCAAATAAATGGGTCTCCAACACCACTCGCGAGCCGCCATCTACGGTGGGCCTAGTGCCCACATTGGCAACACCTTCAAACTCCAGATCGTCAATGCCTGTCATGGTAACGGCAAAAACGCCATGGACCGGCGTATTTTTTCTAAACATCTTGATATTGGCGGTCGGATAACCGATTGTTCGTCCCCGCTTATCGCCATGAGCCACCCGTCCGCATACCGAATAGCAGCGGCCCAGCAAGCGCTCCGCCCGTGCCAGGTCACCTGCGTCCAAAGCATCCCTGATAAGTGTGCTGCTCACCCGCAGCCCTTCGGATTGATGGGAGCCGGTATCTTCAACATTAAATCCGTGCTCCCTGCCCTTTTCCTGAAGCAGGGCAAAATTACCACGGCGCGCCTTACCAAAATGGAAGTCATCGCCTATTACCAGATGTTTGATATTCAGCTTTTTTATCAGAATATCATCAATAAACTGTTCGGCATCACAGTTGGCAAAATAGCGGTTAAATTTCACTATCAATAAGCTATCCACAGGTAGCTTGGCAAACTGAAGCACTTTATCGCGCAACGCGCTTAATCGCGCCGGTTCATTATCTTTCAGAAAATATTCCAGCGGTTGCGGCTCAAAAACCATAATTACTACAGGCAAACCGAGCGCCGCACCACGCTCAGCCAGTTTTTTTATAACCGCCCTATGGCCTGTGTGCAAACCGTCAAAATTACCTATGGTCAGCACACAACCATTTTTATACGGCTCTAAATGAGAAATGCCTCTAATTAAACGCATGACACCGGATAAATCAAAAGGTTTTTATTCTATCATGCCTAACAGCCGAAAAGCCTAGCTTAAGACTTATTGAGCCTGGTAACAGACTCGTATAATGCTCATAATAAATTGAATTTCAACGGATTATTTAATTAAAAGCTTATTTGTCCTAAGCGCTGATAATTTTAGTCACATAAACACTGATAACCGCATCAGGCAACAATACCTGCAATGAAAATACATATTTTTCATATATTTCAACAACATAAATAAATCTCCTCCAATCTTTGTCAAATTTGGAGAAATAGATTGATAAATTTATTAATGTCATTATAATACCTGTAATCAATCGCGGGGTGGAGCAGCTTGGTAGCTCGTCGGGCTCATAACCCGAAGGTCGTAGGTTCAAATCCTGCCCCCGCTACCAGATATAAAAAAGCCCCCATCTTGGGGTTTTTTGTTTTATGGGCTTCAGAAATGGGAAGCCGACAATGAATATTATGGAAGAGCCGTTGGCTCTTTTTTTTTGTGTGCAAGTTAAGTGAGGAAAAATGAAACAGGCTCCTGAACATTTGGTCAATCTGATCGAACCAATTGTTGAAGGTTTAGGTTATGAGTGTGTCGGCATTGACTATAATCCGCACCCTAAACATGGATGCTTAAGAATTTACATTGATAGTGAAAACGGCATTCTGGTTGACGACTGCTCTAAAGTTAGCCATCAAATCAGCGGCGTCCTGGATGTCGAAGACCCTATTCCCGGCAACTATCAATTGGAAATATCTTCACCAGGCACAGACCGGCCGTTTTTTAAAATAAGCCAGTTTGAGCAGTTTACGGGCAGCACCGTTCTGGTCAGTCTGTTTAAAGCGATAGCAGGCCGGAAAAAAATTACCGGTGTGATTGAAAAAGTTGATGGCGATATTATTACGCTTCAGGAAGCGGGCCAGGTTTATGAGATTCCATTCAGTGCTATGAGCAAAGCGCGTCTGGTTCCTGATCTGGGTTCATTTAATAAAAGCATCGAAAAAGGAGCGCGAAGTGGCAAATAAAGAAATATTGTTGGTAGTAGAGGTTTTCTCTAACGAAAAGGAAATTGAAAAAGAAGTCGTTTTTCAAGCGATAGAATCCGCACTGGAAGCGGCTACCATTAAACGTCACGCAAACCAGATTAAAGCGCGCGTGGTCATTGACAGAAAAACCGGTGATTATGTCACTTACAGGATCTGGGATGTCGTTGCGCCTAATAGCCAGATTGACGGCGATGTTGAATTCCCTGAAACACAAGTCCTGCTGGAAGTTGCCAGACTGGACAATGCTGATGTGCAAGTCGGCGACACCGTGGAAGAAGAAATTGAATCAGTTGACTTCGGACGTATTGCCGCACAGACTGCCAAACAGGTCATTATCCACAAGGTCCGGGAAGCTGAACGCAGGAAAATTGTTGATGCTTATAAAAGCCGCATAGGTGAGCTTATCACCGGCATCGTCAAACGTATCGAAAAAGGCAGTGTTTACCTGGATCTGGGCGGCCATATAGAAGCTTATATCGCCAAGGAAGACATGATTCCCCGTGAGGCCATACGCGTCGGCGACCGAATCAGAGGCTACCTTAAAGATGTACGCCTGGAGCAACGCGGACCACAATTATTTGTCAGCCGCACTGCCCCGGAATTACTGATTGCCTTGTTCCGTCTGGAGGTTCCTGAAGTTGGCGAAGGCTTGATTTCGATAATAGGTGCAGCACGCGATCCAGGCTCAAGAGCCAAGCTTGCCGTAAAAAGCAATGACCCCAGACTGGACCCGGTAGGTGCCTGCGTCGGCATGAGAGGCTCAAGAGTACAATCGGTTACCAATGAATTGGCTGGCGAACGCGTTGACATTATCCTTTGGAATCCAAGTGAGGCCCAATTTGTTATCAATGCCATGTCGCCTGCTGAAATCCAGTCGATTGTTGTTGATGAAGATAAACACAGCATGGATCTGGCGGTCAGCTCCGAAAACCTGTCCCAGGCTATAGGTCGGGGCGGACAGAATGTACGCCTGGCAACCCAGCTAACCGGCTGGGAACTGAATGTTATCGACGCATCCAAAGCCGAACAAAACAGCGAAGCCGAGGCGATAAAAACGAAACAGTTATTTATTGACCAACTGGATGTTGATGAAGATATCGCCTTAATCCTGGTTGAAGAAGGTTTTAATACCGTTGAAGAAATAGCTTATGTGCCGCTCAGTGAAATGCTGGAAATTGAAGGCTTTGACGAAGATCTGGTCAATGAGCTTAGAAGCAGGGCTAAAGACGCTTTGTTGATTAGCGCTATCGCATTTGAAGAGAAAATAGAGACAGCACATCCTGCAAAAGACTTATTGGAAATGGAAGGCATGGATAAAGATTTGGCATACAAGCTGGCAAGTCAGGGTATCATTACCATGGATGATTTGGCAGAACAATCGGTAGACGATTTATTAAGTTTTTCAGACATGAATGAAGAGCGGGCGGCAAAATTGATTATGAAGGCGCGTGAGCCTTGGTTTGCTTAAGGCACAATGCGAGATAGTAAGGGGCAGAATATGAGCGATAAAACAGTACAGCAATTGGCCGAGGTCGTAAAAATACCTCTGGAACGACTATTAGAGCAATTAAAAGAAGCGGGATTATCTGCAAATGCCCCTGATGATGTCATTAGTGAAGACGAGAAAATGCAATTGCTCGCGCATTTGCGTAAACGCCACGGCAAAGCCGAGGATGAAGTCGGAAGCTCACCGAGACGGGTAACGCTGGAACGCAGAAAAGTAATGGAAATCAAGCAGGCAACTGCACCCGGCAGTTCCAGCAAAACCATCAGTGTTGAAGTCCGCAAAAAGAAAATTTATATAAAACGTAGTGAAACGCCTGAAGCTGATAATAACGAGCAAAAGTTATCGGCACTGGCAAAAACGGCTACTGATGAGCAGAAACCCGTAACGGATGAAATTATCAAGACTCCTGGAGGCCAATTGCCTGCTCAGGAACCTGTATCGGCACCTGAAATAGAACTTGGTCAAAAAACCGATTCTGTAGAAGCCATTACAACTGCACCGGAAGCAGCAGAGGTCGCTGAGCCTGAACCACAATTATCTGTCGAACCTGAAGGCGATATTGAGCCGGAAGATGAGTTTGTCGTTATCAAGGTCAAGGACGAGAAGAAATTAAAACAGGACAAATCAGTCAAGGCCAAAGAAGCGGAAGATGTCAGAAAAAAACAGCAAGAAAAAGAACGCCGACTGGAAGAATCCATTAAAAAGAATGCCGATAAAGTAAGGCAGATGGCTGCCAAGCAAGACGTGCTGCACAGAAAAAACCAGGATGATGGCGCACGCTCATCAGGCAAGGACGGCAAAAGAGGCAAGAAAAAGGGCAAGCAAACCCAGCGCGTCAATGTCCAGTCTGACGGCAAACACCAGTTTGAAATGCCGGTAGCGCCGATAGTCAAGGAAGTCGCTATTCCTGAAATGATTCTTGTCTCCGATCTTGCCCAGAAAATGAGCGTTAAGGCGGCATTAGTCATTAAGCACCTGATGAAACTGGGCATTATGGCGACCATCAACCAAAGTATTGACCAGGATACTGCGGTTATTCTGGTTGAGGAAATGGGCCATAAAGCCATCATGCAAAGTGATGATGATCTTGAACAGGAAATGCTGGCTGAAGCACTGGAAGAAGATAACCGTGTTGAATTACCGCGTGCGCCGATCGTCACCATTATGGGCCATGTCGACCACGGTAAAACATCGCTGCTGGATTATATCCGCAAAACCCGCGTCGCTGCAGGCGAAGCAGGCGGCATCACCCAGCATATCGGCGCTTACCAGGTAAAAACCGATCACGGCTCCGTCACCTTTCTGGATACCCCTGGACACGCCGCTTTTACCGCGATGCGCGCCAGAGGCGCACATGTTACCGACGTGGTTATAGTGGTTGTTGCTGCGGATGACGGCGTTATGCCGCAAACCAAAGAGGCCGTAGAGCACGCCCGTGCCGCCAATGTGCCGATCATCGTCGCAATCAATAAAATCGACAAACCGGACGCCAATCCAGACAAGGTTATGCAAGAACTGTCGGTCATTAACGTGTTGGCAGAAGAATGGGGCGGCGATGTGCAGTTCCTGAAAATTTCAGCCAAGACCGGTGCAGGTATTGATGATTTGATTGAAGCGCTGATTGTCCAGACTGAAATTCTGGAATTAAAAGCGCCGGTTGAAGGCGCTGCATCAGGTATTGTCATCGAATCAAGGCTGGACAAGGGCCGCGGCGCTGTCGCCACAGTGTTGATTCAAAAAGGCACCTTGGAAAACGGCCAAATGGTCTTGTGTGGTCATGAATATGGCCGTGTCCGCGCCATGTTTAACGAAAACGGCAAAGCTATCAAAGAGGCGGGGCCTTGCGCGCCGGTAGAAATTCTTGGGCTTTCCGGCACTCCGTTAGCGGGTGACGAGTTCCTGGTTGTGCAAAACGAACGTATCGCCAAAGAATTGGCAAAACACCGCGAAGACCGTAAAAAATCCAGCCGTCATGCCGCACAACAGGCTTCCAAACTGGATGAGGTATTCTCCAGAATGACGGCGGGTGAAATCGCCAGCGTCAACCTGGTTATTAAAACCGATGTTCAAGGCAGCCTGGAAGCATTGCGCGGATCGTTGATTGCATTATCAAATGACGAAGTTGAAGTAAAAGTCATCTTCGGCGGTGTAGGCGGCATCAATGAAGGCGATGCTAATCTGGCACTCGCTTCAGGCGCAATCCTGATGGGCTTTAACGTCAGGGCAGATGCCACCGCGCGGAAGCTGATTGAAGAGAAAGGCATCGATTTACATTATTATAGCGTTATTTATGATGCGATTGATGAAGTCAAAAAATCCATCAGCGGCATGTTGGCGCCTGAAATTAAAGAGCATATTGTCGGCCTTGCTGAAGTACGCGACGTATTCCATTCACCGAAATTCGGTGCAATCGCCGGCTGTATGGTTGTCGACGGCTATGTCAAAAGAAACCTGCCAATTCGGGTGTTGCGTGAAAACGTGGTTATCTACGAAGGGCAGCTGGAATCGTTACGCCGCTATAAAGATGATGCCGCTGAAGTCAAGATGGGCATGGAATGCGGTATCGGCGTAAAAAATTACAACGATGTCAAAGCGGGCGATCAAATCGAAGTATTCGAACGCACCGAAGTCAAACGGGTACTCTAACTTTATGGCAAAAGAATTTGGTCGTAGCGCACGGGTATCATCGCAGATGCAGAAAGAACTTTCGTCGATTCTGCAACGGGATATTAGCGATCCCAGGCTCGGCTTTATTACCATCAATGAAGTTGAAGTCACTAAAGACTTAGGGCTGGCGAAAGTGTATGTCACGGTATTGAATGTCGATGATGCGGGCAAACAGGCCAATGTAAAAACCCTGAATGAACTGGCTCCCATCATTCGCCACAAACTCGCCCAGCGCATGCGCTTGCGCCATATATCCGAATTGCGTTTTCATTACGATACATCTTTTGATACGGGAATGCGGGTAGCGGAATTGTTAAGTGACGTGGTGCAGAATGTGGATAAAAATCAGCGATGAAGCTTAAGTTTATCCTCATTTAGTCCACAAAGAAATAATAAGACAGACGCGTTTCTATTCTCTGTGTTCCTGGTTTATTAATAATCGACGTCTTCATAAGCCCATGAGCAAACGCACCTCTGGCCGTAATGTTCACGGCATTATATTGCTGGATAAACGCCTGGGCGTTTCTTCCAACAGGGCATTGCAGGAAGTACGCCGGTTATTTAATGCCAATAAAGCTGGACATACCGGCAGCCTCGATCCATTGGCGACCGGACTGTTGCCATTGTGTTTCGGCGAAGCGACCAAAGTATCGGGACTGATGCTGGATGATGACAAACGCTATCAAGTCACCATGCAACTTGGCGTAATGACAGATACCGGTGACACGGAAGGCGTGGTTATCGCAACAAAACCGATACCGCCGTTAACACTGGCGGAAATAACCGCCTGTTTGCACAATTTTACCGGTGCCATTGAGCAAGTGCCGCCGATGTACTCGGCATTAAAGCACGAAGGCAAAAAGCTCTATGAATTGGCAAGGGAAGGCAAAATCATAGAGCGCAAAGCCCGGCATATTCAGATTTTTGAATTAAATCTGCTGGATTTTACCGGTGACCAGTTAACTCTGGACGTCGCATGTTCTAAAGGCACCTATATCCGTTCTTTAGCAGAAGATATAGGCCATGCACTGGGCTGTTGCGGAACCGTAATCGCATTGAGACGACTAGGTGCGGGACAATTCAATATCGCCGACGCCAGAACATTGGAAGAATTATCGGTACTGGATGAGCAAAGCTTATTTGCAACACTTATTGCTGTTGATACGCCTTTAGCAGCTATCCCGGCCGTGCATTTATCCGATGAACAAACAACCAGCATTCGTTATGGACAAACGATTGCCTTCCCGACAGATACAGCCGGAACAGTACGCCTGTACCGTGAAACGGCGTTTTTGGGGTTGGGAGAAACGCTATTGGATGGTAAACTAGCGCCGAAAAAATTGTTTAATATTAACAGGTAGGAACGCAAAACAGTGCGTCCCTGCCAACTATCGTCCTGCTCTACACCCTATCGTGGAACAGGATTTTTCCGAAGTCGCCATGTGGCGGCTTTATTTTTTATACTTTAATCTTATAGGGATTAGCCATGCCATTTACAGCAGAACAAAAGAAAGCCGTTGTTGAAGCTTACCGTTTATCAGAAACCGACACCGGTTCACCTGAAGTACAAGTCGCTTTACTAACCGCTCACATCACCCATTTAACACCACACTTTGCCGCACACAAAAAAGATAATCATTCCCGTCGCGGCCTGTTGCGCATGGTTAATCAACGCCGCAAGTTGCTGGATTATCTAAAAAATAAAGACGGCAACCGCTATCGTTCATTGATTGAGCGTCTTGGTTTACGCAAGTAAAAACTTTTTTACCCGAGTTTTTACCTTTAGAAACGGCGCAGGTGCGCTATAAAAGCCGCATCTGCACGATTTACAACCTCTACGCAAAGGAACCCTCATAGTGAATCCTATTAGGAAAGAATTTCAGTTCGGCGATCAAAAAGTTACGCTGGAAACCGGTGAAATAGCGCGTCAAGCAGACGGCGCTGTGATAATTGATGTTGATGGTACTGCATTGCTCGTTACCGTTGTCGGCAAAAAAGATGCAAATGGCGGTGATTTTTTTCCACTCACCGTTAACTATCAGGAAAAAGCCTATGCGGCGGGAAAAATACCCGGCGGCTTTTTTAAACGCGAAGGCCGTCCAAGCGAACAGGAAACTTTAACATCCCGCTTGATTGACCGCCCTATCCGTCCGCTTTTCCCGGAAGGCTACACCAACGAAGTCCAGATCATCGCTACGGTCATCTCTCTGAACCCTGAAGTTGACCCTGAAATCCCTGCCCTTTTGGGTGCCTCTGCAGCATTGGCTGTGTCAGGCTTACCCTTTAACGGCCCAATAGGCGCAGCCTGTGTCGGATATAAAGACGGCAGTTACTTATTAAACCCCTCTCCTGCTGCCTTAAAAGAATCACAATTAACCCTGGTTGTTGCCGGTACTGCCAACGCGGTATTAATGGTTGAATCCGAAGCCGCGGGCCTCTCGGAAGATATCATGTTAGGTGCAGTTTTGTTCGGTCATGAACAAATGCAGGTTGCGATCACTGCGATCAACGAATTTGCCCATGACGCCGGAGCCGGTGTAGTTGAATGGACAGCACCTGAAGCCAACGCCGAATTGGTCAGACTGGTTACTGAAGAAGTTGAAGCAGGCATTAAAGCAGCATACCAGGTTGCAGAAAAGCTGGTCAGACAAGAACAATTGAAAGGCATCAGAAATGCCGTCATTGAAAAACTGGTCGCCAATGGCGAATATGCAGAAAATGAAATCCGCATCATCATCGAACACCTGGAATCAAAAATCGTCCGCAACGCCATCCTGGACGACGGCAAACGCATTGATGGACGAGCTTTAGACTCAATCAGACCAATCAGCATCAGGACAGGCGTATTACCCAGAACCCACGGTTCAGCCCTGTTTACGCGCGGCGAAACCCAGGCCCTGGTTGTCGCAACACTCGGCACACAGCGCGATGCGCAAATTATTGATGCGCTGGCAGGTGAATACAAAGAACCTTTCATGCTGCATTACAACTTCCCTCCGTACAGCGTTGGCGAAACAGGTTTTGTTGGTTCACCCAAACGCCGTGAAATCGGTCATGGTCGTCTGGCTAAACGCGGTGTAGCAGCCGTATTGCCGAATATGGATGAATTCCCTTATACCATTCGTGTTGTTTCTGAAATCACCGAATCGAACGGCTCCAGCTCGATGGCTTCGGTGTGCGGCAGCAGTCTGGCATTGATGGATGCGGGCGTACCTATCAAAACTCCGGTTGCCGGCATCGCGATGGGCCTGATTAAAGAAGGCGAACGTTTCGCTGTATTGTCCGACATCATGGGTGATGAAGACCATCTGGGCGATATGGACTTTAAAGTCGCAGGATCGGAAGAAGGTATTACCGCGCTGCAAATGGACATCAAGATTGATGGCATTACTGCCGAAATCATGAAAACCGCGCTGGCGCAAGCCAAACAAGGCCGTTTGCATATCCTCGGCGAAATGAACAAAGCCTTGTCCAGCACACGTAACGAAATGTCCGATTTCGCACCGCGCATCATCACCTTTAAAATCGACCCGAGCAAAATCCGCGAAGTTATCGGTAAAGGCGGCGCAACGATACGCGGCATCACCGAGCAAACCGGGGCCAGCGTTGACCTGACTGACGACGGTATCGTTAAAATTGCATCCGTCGATAAAGCCGCTGGCGAAGAAGCGCGTCGCCTGATTGAAGAAATTACCGAAGAAGTTGAAGTCGGTAAAATCTACGAAGGCAAAGTCGTCCGCTTAATGGACTTCGGCGCATTCGTGACCATTCTGCCGGGTAAAGACGGCCTGGTTCATATCTCGCAAATTTCCGACGAACATGTCGATAAAGTCAGCGACCGTTTGAATGAAGGCGATATAGTTAAAGTCAAGGTGCTGGAAATCGACCGTCAAGGGCGGGTTAGATTGAGTATAAAAGAAGCTGAAAAAGAATAAGGCAACTTTTTACAATGAATGGAAAGGGCCGAAAGGCCCTTTTTTGTGGGTGATATATAGCGACAGTTTGGGATCGACCCAAAGCAGACATTTTAGGCGTGGGCATTAATGGGAAAATGATTAAAATTCCTAATCATAGTTTTTTGAATCGTTCTTTTATGGCATCAATCCCTTGAACTAATTTCAGTTTCATTTCTTCGTCTTGAGCGATACTTCCTTGGATAAAGGACAGCGATTCAATTAATGAAATTGTAGGTATAACTAATGTTGTTATAGGGGTATAAGTGTTTAGATTAACTTCCATACCAAGAGTTAGTTTCGTAACAGCAGGCCCTAAAGCAAAACTAATTATTCTATCGGCATAAAGCAACTGTACTGGATTTTCAGTGGCTTGTGTTGATTCTTTAGCTTCTGTGTTTTTTTTCATATTTGTTCCTTAATTTCACCTTTCATTGTTTTGGTAACTAATGTTATTGGCATCTGCAATAAGTCAATTGGCATAATGTGTTCAAATTGAGTAGATTGTTTCGGTATATATGTAGCAGCTTTAGAGAAGCTTAAATAAATATCCTTATGATTACCTTCTATCATATCCCTAGCCACTTCTCCGACTGTTTGTAAGTCAAAAACGTAACAAGGTTGCGCCTTCTGAGGGCTATAATACTCTAGCCCTCCCTCTTTTATACAGTGCCATGGTTGTTTGGCAGGAGCTTCGTTTGGATGTCTAAAATTAAGATCAGCTTCAAATCCTAGGTATCTCGCAAATTCCCACATTGTTTTGAATGTGGGATTTCCTCGGCCATTCAAGACATTGGTCACCCGACTTTTCTTCCAACCAGATGAAGCTGCAAATTCAGAGCGGGTTTTATTGGAATATGAGAGCAGTGCCGCCAATTGCGCCGCCAGTTCTTCTTTTTTAATATCGAATGGCTCTAGTTCATCAAGTTCTGCGAATAAATCATAAAAATCGTCCTCGCTTGGTAGGGACTGTTGAATTGCAGAATCGTTTTTTGAGCTCATGACTTATCCTCGATGATGTTCATTAAATTGTTTTTATAACAATCAATGATTTTTTTAGTTATATTTTCTAGAACTATTTTTTCGCTCTTAGTAAGATCGTTTTTTCTTTTCGCCAATGTTTTTAAAACCACAATTGTGTAATTTGGTAAATATATAAAATATATCCGCACCTTACCGGATAGCCATAAACGCCATATTTTTACATGGCTCTCATGATATAAAAACTCATGTCCTGTATGGTATTGCTGTCCATCAAAAACATTTTGGAAAGGTTGACCAGTGGCTGCGTTGTTGAAAAGTTTGATAAACGCTGTTCTGGCTGATTTTCTATCGTTCTCTGCCAGGTTTTTAATATCTTCAAATGCGGTGTTTTTATTATCACAAATTAAAGTGTATATCTTAAAACTACTTTCAGCATCTGTGGGGCATATGTTAACTTTTGTAAAACTCTTAAGCTTGAGCCGCTGAATAATTATAGACATATTAACTTATAAGTGTACTTGTAGTGAATTTTTTTAATCCAGCTTAGATCATAACTATTGTCATGGCAAACACTAAATAACTGAGTCAAAGTAAAATAAATTCAAAAAATGAGGGCGGGGAAGTGCAAATAATTTTACCTGACCTCAGTTATAAATCGGAGAAGATCGATGAATACTTTAGAACTGATATACCAAGAAACCAAAGATTTACCCGAAACTGAAGCGAGAGAAGTCCTGGATTTTGTGGCATTCCTAAAAGCCAAACGGCGGCGTGAATTAGAAAGCGGGGTGAAATCCCAACATAGGGAAAGCGACTTGGAAAAGACCGATATGAGCGAATTCGACCAATTCGGCTCGGTCTATGATGGACATTTCGACCGGGATGCCTGCTATGTCCGGCCTAATCTTCTCTGATACCAATCTGGTGCTTTACACAATCGGCAAGGATGCCCGAAAAAAGGCAATTGCACGGGAAATTTTGGCGGCGCGACCCGTGTGGTGAGTGTGCAAGTCATCAACGAAGCGGTGAATGTCTGTCTGCGCCGTTTCGCCTTCACGCGGGAACGTGCCTATGCTTTCGCGGACATCCTTATGCGCAGAACGGATACGCGCCCGCTCGACGAAGCGACCATCCGCAAAAGTGCGGAAATCGCTATCTACTACCGGTTTTCCAATTGGGATTCACTGATTATTGCAGCGGCTTTGCTGGCAAATTGCGATACCCTTTATTCCGAGGATATGCAGCACAGGCAAGTCATTGATGGCACATTAACTATCGTGAATCCTTTCCTTTAGGCCGCAGGAATAATTAAGGTCAGAAACAGACCCTAGATAAAGATAGACAGCTTTCTATTTTGCTACCGCCATTACGCTGAAATCCATAAATATCCGATTGAGTGGACTAAAACATTTGGTGGTATTGAATCAGCATAGCAACAACATGACCGCCAAACCAATCCACCCCAGTTTCCAACCGACTTCCGCATAACCACCAAAATTGTATAAGCCCTTAGCTTGATATACACTTGCGCCCGAGCAGCAATGCTTGAATCAAACATACTAACAATAATAATACCGGAGATGACGATGAGTGAAACACTGGAAACCATAAGCCCAAGTTTATTTGAGCAACTGGGCGGAGCTGCGGCTGTCGATGCAGCCGTTGATATTTTTTACCGTAAGGTACTGGAAGACTACCGTATCTACCGTTTTTTCGACAATACCGATATGGAAGCACAGGCCGCCAAGCAAAAAGCTTTTTTGACAATGGCATTCGGCGGACCTAATAACTACACCGGAAAAGATATGCGTAACGCCCACGCCCCGCTGGTTAAACGAGGCCTGGACAACAGCCATGTTGATGCGGTTCTGGAACATCTCACTGCAACCTTGCAGGAATTAAATGTGCCTCAGGAACTGATTGATCAGGTTATCGCTATCGCTGAAGGTGCCCGTTCTGACGTGCTAGGAAAATAAAAATCCGGGTGGGGATTATTACACTGGCAATGCCGTGTTTGCCGGTCAACCCGATGAGTAAGTATTGAAGGCACTGTTAAAAAAGCCTGATTCTATGCAGTTGTCAGCAGTCCTGTTTAATGCACCGCATTGATACATCCCCACCTTTTCCTACCCAAGCCAGTCTTAAAATTCGGCTTTATATCCCTGCTGTTATCTTTATCAACGGTTTCGACACTTTCCATCTCGTGCAAACCAACCCTGCCCAAGCCAAATAAAATTCGCTCCTCGCTTTAAGAAATCGCCTATCATATCGGTCATGCCCTTTTTTAAAGACAGCGACGTTTGATTATGAAAGTTTTCGTGAAGTATTTTTTGTTGCTTATCATCCCGCTATTGCTAAGCGCAACACAAAACAGCCATGCCCGCGAACAGATAAAACCGAATAAACAAAAAAATGCTGCCGACGCCCTGCAATGTGCTGCATTCAGTCCTTATGTAGGCCAGCTTAATCCTGATTATGGCGCTCATCCCTCCAAAGAATTAATTAACCAATTACTGGATCAACTGATTAAGGAAACTCCTTTCCGTTGCATCATGACTTATGGCGTTATCAACGGCCTGGAAGCAATTTTCCCGGCAGCCGAAGCACGTAATATCAAAGTCATTGCCATTTTATGGATTGATAAAGACATCGCCGTTAACTCACAATCCATAGCCGCCGGTATTGAAGTTGCGAAGGCTTATCCAAAAACCATCATAAAATTAAGCTGCGGTTCGGAAGTACGAACGCGCCACAACTATGCTTTCGATGGCGAGATCAGCCGCTGCATTGATAGCCTGCGCAAAGCGGGTGTAGCCCAGCCGATTACTACGATAGATACCTGGTGGGAATGGTGCAACCGATCCCTGCAATGTAACCAGACCAGTTTTTCAGCTCAGGTCGACTGGATTGGCATCAATATCTTCCCCTGGTGGGAAAACAAGCATTCCGGTATCCACACTTGCATTTCGGCAAGCAAGGCAGCTGATTTCCATATTGCCCGACTTGAAGAAGTGCACAGCGTTAATCCAGGCAAAGACGTTGTTGTAACCGAGTTTGGCTGGCCGAATGGCCCTGAAGGCGGTACGGAAAGCAATTTTAAAACCAAAGAGCATTGCGGAATTGCCGGCAAAAAAAACCAGGTGCTGGTAATTCAATCGACATTTAAAAAGCTGGCTGAAAAAAACTGGTCAGGCGTGGCTTTTGAAGCTTTTTCAGAAAACTGGAAACCCAGCAATGAAGGCAATTTCGGCAGTTTTTGGGGAATTTGCCAGGGCGAGCCGCCCTATACCTGCATTAAAAAACTGACTGTACGTTGATCACTGTGCTTTTAAAGCAAAATAGCGTTTTATCAATGATATTCGTTTGATAGAATGTGACGCAGTTTGAAAAAACAGTTTTTCAACACATCGTTTGTTTTGCCCATGCTTCGCCCCAACCTCTTTACAACACTGTAGCCGATTGTTTTTACTTAACTAACGCACAAAAAACGTTTAACTGCTTCATCTGCCCGAACAATTGCTTTAATAGCGATACTGGCGTCAGAAACAGGAAAAACCCAAGTTCACACTGCAATCGCCAGTGAACAGATTAAAACCCAAGCCTTAAAGACAGCTTTTTTAAACATGATAAATCTGAAATCAATTCTGCTTGTTATATTATTTCTGGTATCTGGGGCGAGCTATGGCCGTCATGCCGCTATTCTGATCGACGCAGACACTGGCGGCGTATTGCATGAAATCGATGCTACCCAGGCATGGTTTCCTGCTTCACTGACCAAGGTCATGACACTCTATATGGTGTTCGATGCGCTGAACGCAGGGCAATTGAGCCTGAACGACACCATGTATGCATCCCACCATGCCGCATTGCAACCCAATAGCAAGCTGGGATTAAGAACAGGCGAAAATATAACGGTTGAAGAAGCAATATTAGCGACGATCACCCGCTCGGCAAACGATGCAGCAGTCACTCTTGCCGAACATCTGGCTGGCTCTGAAGAAAACTTCGCAGCCAGAATGACCGCAAAAGCCCATGCCTTGGGTATGTACGATTCCCATTTCATGAACGCAACCGGATTGCCGCACGAGTGGCAGGTGACTACCGCACGCGATATGGCAATGCTGGCGTGGCGGGTACGACGCGATTTCCCTAATTATTACCCGTATTTTTCGGCCCATAGCTTTAGTTTCAAAGGCCGGGAATTACGCGGCATCAATAAATTTACTGCCAACTATCCGGGTGCGGAAGGCATGAAAACCGGATTCACCTGCGGTTCCGGCTATAACCTGATCGGGGCTGCGTCGCAAAACGGCAAGCGCCTGATTGGCGTGATCCTGGGCGGCATAACCAGCCCGGAACGCTACCAGTTAATGTTCAGGATGATGGATAACGGCTTTGCTTATAGTGCTTCCAGCCCGACAATGCATATTGCATCAATGACTACGCGCTTTGCCGGTACGCCGCCTTATCAACTTGGCTGCGGCAATAAAGCACCGGCAAATATGATTGCTACCTACGGCCCCCCGCGCCATAGCGCACCGCATCGATTCATCAGCAGAAGCAGGCACACCAACCATAAGGCAATCCACGTTGCCAAACTTACCGGCAAAAGCAGGCATGCCGCCAAATCCAGGGCAGTTATAAAAACCGCAAGCCTGTCTAAATCAACAAGAAGCAGCAAGGCATCCAAAACTCGCTATCGCCGTAGCGGCTAGAGAAACTCAACAGCTTTATAAGAAACCCGATGCTTCTGTTAAGACTATGATTGTTAAACAATTAACGAAAGCTATCTCCCTTAATACAATACTCTCAGCCAACCAGCATCCTTACCAAAGGGCTATCACTATCAATCGTAGCGGGATCGCTCACATCACATTGCTCAATAAGTTCAGCAAGCTGTCTTGTTTGTGCGGCATGTTGCTCGCTGATATTTTCAACTAACGCTAAAACCTCACTGTCTATTGTGTTAAAACCGCTCACCAAACCTTTATTTAAACCGTTCAACACGCTTTTTTTAAGGGATGGCTGGGCTTTTTTCAGAATAAAAAACGGGATTAACCAGGTCAGCGCGATTAACAAGCTGCTATGAATAGCAAAATCAGCACCCAGATAATGGGTACTGGTCATGTTGCTGGTATAAAAACCCATAAACACCTGGTAACCCACCCAAGTCATTGCCGATAACGGCAGAATGATTTCACAGACGCGCGTAAACTTTAAAAAACCGCGTTGTAGAACATTGCCAGGATTACTTAAGGCTTGTCTTGCCGCCAGTTCAGTTTGTGTCTGGATAATCTTTGCCGCTTTTTCGCGTATCACAGACAACCGGTTTTTAAGCGGCGTAGCAGGAATACCCTGCTGACTGGCATTAATAACAAACGCATCCAGGGCATCGTCAAAACGTGCTTGTGCCCAGTCATCCCATAATACCAAGGTGTTGGCGGCACCAAAACCGCTACTGGGCAACGAGCCGGGATGTTCGGCATAGTAATTGGCCAGATTCTGGATAGGCCAGGCAAAACCCTGTTGCAATAATTCCGTGGCATGTTGCCATTGCTCAGCCCATAACTTCGCTGCATCGGCTGTCGACTGCGGGGAACCCAGCAATTGCAGGGCATATTGCAGTTGTTGCTTCAATTCATTCTTGTGCACCTGCAAGGATCTAAGCTCCAGTTGCCTGACGATATGTTCCGTTGCCAATGAAATTATCATCGACTCCAGGGCGGCAAAATCATCGGCTTGCAGGTTTTCTGCACAAACCGTCTTGAAGATAATCGGATCTATAAATCCGGCTTTATGCAATTGCCGGTTAAAGTCTTCATACTGTTCAAACTGCCCCCTGTCCCACTGATTTAATACGAACAACCATGCATGTCTGGCACCCTCTGCCAACAGTAAGCGCCATGCTTTTTCATCCCGGTAGCGCTCGGGGCTAACGACGTAGATCAATACATCAATATGCGGCAGCCATTGCAAAACCAGTTGCTTATTGCCCTGTTCGGTACTGTCAAAATCGGGCATATCAATCCAGACAATATTTTTTTTCGCGTCATCTTCATGTTGCGCAATCTTGATTTTGGCGAGCGGCAACTGCTCAGGCAGGTGTTGTATGGCAAGGCTATGATGATGAAACAGAGTGACTTCGCGCGACGTTGGCCGCTCGATACCTGCCCTGGCTATCGCTTTACCTGCCAGACGGTTAAGTAAAGAACTCTTGCCCACGCCAGTACCGCCCATAAACGCAACGATCAGCGGTCTGGTATTGCCCTCCGCCGACACGTTGCCTGAAAACAGGGTTTCCGGCGACGAGCTGTTAAAATCGGCCAGTTGCCTGGCGGTATCTTTACCAATCCAGCCCGATGTGCAGGCTTGTTCAGCCCAGCGCCGGGATTTTTCCACTAAATCAGAGTAATCGTAAACCATGACGTTTTTGTTTGAGTTGAAGCTCGGCCGCATGTAGCTGATCGGGAGAGATATTAAAATGGGTTAGCGTTGATAATTGTTCAGGCAAGGTAAGCAGTCTTTTGCTGATACTTTCAGCAAACACGGTCTGTTTTACGGCATTGAGCTGTTGCTGCTTCAACCGACTTTCCATTTTGCGCATATACCCGCCTATCGCGCTTTCGGTAAGCAATGAAGTGACTGTCAGCATCGCCGGTGCGATAACCAGATCATGCATCCCTATGCCGCCAGTATGTAAGGTCAGTGCAATAACCGCAGCATCGGCGGTGACACGGGTAGCACGCAAGCTGTTTAGCACCATCGGCTGCTCCTGTAATTTGTGATACAAATGCTGGGCCGTCTGTTCTACGTCTTGCTGAAATGACACATGATAATTTTTTGCCGCCACGCTGAATTCCGACAAGATAACCTGCCGTTGACGCCGCAGCAACAAGCTGCATTCTTTCCACCATACGCTTTGCTGGCCATCTTCCGATTTCCCTAACAGCCTGTCCGCCAACTGGATCAGCGTATGCTCGGCGATCTGGTTGAGCAAGGCAAGTTCATGGCTGCTATCGGCAATATGCAATCTTTTGCGCCCCAGTTTCATTATTTGCCTGACCGGCCAGGTGAGGGCTTTACGCGCCCCGGTCAGGAATCCTGCCAAGCCGGGTATTTCCAGTAAAGTCAGCAGCTCTGCCAAAGCCTGCTGGAAGGTTTCGTAATGATGCGGATGATTTAGATAATCGCGCTGGTAATCTGCCAAGGCCTGCCTGATCAGTTCTTCAACCAGGTTATGCCAATCCGTTAATGCCCGATGCTCTTCAAGCACGGGTTCCAGCCATTCTTGCCAGTGTTGCAACAACAGTTCCTGTTCAAAACGTGCATGTTTTTGATGGCTTACTTTTTTTTGGGTGCGAACCAATAAAGTCTGCATGGCCTGCGGCCAGCTCGGCAATACCGTTTGATTGGGGTTCCGGTTCTGAATAAACATGAGCGGCACAACTTCAGGAAAATCATCGCTCCTGACTTGCTGCCATTTTTCTTTTAATGACGGGATAAGAATCTGTTCAGAACCTTCGCCCAGCTTATTCAGGCAAATCACTGTCGGCTGATGTAAAGCTGCAATTGAAGCCATCATGTCCCAGACCGATTGATCGGCATATTTTTCCTTGCTGACCACCAGAATAACAATATCCGCCAGTGCAACGGCCCTAATCACACCTTCGCGGTAAGTGGCGGAATCTATCGAATCAAAATCGGGCGTGTCCCATAAAACGCCTGCAGGCAACAGTTCGGAATCAGCGCTGCTTTCAGACAGCGAATAACAATCATAGCGCTCTTTACTTAACCGCGTTTGCGGCAATTGCTGAAAACGACCGAAATAACGTTGTAATCCGTCACAGTCGGCAAGGCTTACGCCATGAGCAAAGCCTTGTGGGTGCAGAGTATAGCCGGCTAACGGACTGATGCCCGCCGAACTGCTGTTCAACAGCACATTAACCAGCGAACTTTTACCTGCCTGGGTCGGCCCGATTATCGCCATTTGCAGGGACGGGGTTGCTGATGAAGCGATAAGGTGGCCTTTGCGAATAAAGGCTTCGGCTAACATTAGCTGGTCTATCCGTTGTTGATAGACAGTCCGGCTTCCCTCATTGCCAAGATGGCTCAAAACCGCCTGATAACGCTGCTTTAATAATTGGATAAATTCCAGCATATTTGATTAGCTTGGGTTTATAATAACCGGGCATTTTACTTTGTTTAGTAATCTGAGGTTATATAATAACAACGACAAAAACTATAAACACCTTATCATGGACGGGTACATAACTTCGAGGATATATTTTATGAAAAAACTACCTGCTTTACTGCTGATTCTAAGTTGCACAATGCTGATAGCTTGCAACAACGGACAAGAAATAAACGGTCGCAGTACTAAAACCGCATACAGATCGGTAAAAGGCATAAAAGAACGCTTACCTTCCGAGACCCGTATTCAATTTGAAGTAGCCTTCTGGACAATTCGTGATGCCAACAAGGATGACAGCAAATTCCTGGACTTGGTTGGCGGTAAAACACCGGAAGAAATCATAGTGCTAGGAAAGGAAATTTACCAGCAACGTAAAGATACCGGATACCAAGCTTATACACAGTATTCAAGCTGGGAAGACATGATCAATAAATTCGGCAAGGAAAGAAACGATCAGGAAAACCGCGTTGGTAAAAAGAAAGAAGATCCTAAGGATAAAGCCAATAACGTTTTATACAACCTGCAATAACATTCAAATAAGGTTATCGGCTGGGCAAGGCTTTATGATCGACTATGACGGAAACAAACTGATTTGCCTCCGCAATCGTTTGTTCCATCGCATGGATTAACTGGGAAATATCAATACCTATTTCAATAAATTCATGCTGCAAGGCCGCAATGGCGCGGGCATTGAGATTGTGTTTAAGGTATAATACCTGATCCTTGAATGCCGCCAGAACGGGCTGGATTTTACTTTCAGCTCCCCGCATTGCCTTCATCAGCCGGGCATAATTTTGCCTGGCTGCCTTCAACTGTTGCTTGCTGCTATTACGCAACGCACGGTTACTGTATTCTTTAAGCTCGTTTTCCCATTCAAGAAATAGCGCCTCGCTCACTTTTTCAATAGCGTTTATCCGGTCACTGACAATATCCGACTTTGTACGGCAAAACTGATACTGACGGTTGAGCTGATAATATTTATTTTCCAGTGAAGTTTCATTAACACAAACCAGATTTTTAAATCTTTCCAGCGCATCCTCAAATTCATTTCTGGTTTCCTGCAAGCTCGTACAGGCCTGTTCAACCTGGTAAACCACAATATCCCGCTTATGTTCACCTATCGATTCCTTGGCATTGTAATAAGCCGTCCTGAATTTTTTTGAAAAAAACTTGGCTATTAAACTTAGCGTTATCTTCGCCAGATCGTCTGATGAGTTGTGTTCGGCCATTAAAATTTTTGCGTTTGCGTTAATTTAAATATTCAGGTAGAACAGAAGCATTAATTATCCCGGCGGGTGCTAACAGCGACTGCTTAGTCTATACGAAGTTACCGGATACGGGAATTGCGCTATGGTAAACGAATCCCTGTTTTATCCAGAACAATCTTATGATCTTTATACAAAGCGCCAATTGCCTGCTTGTAAACCTTTTTACTGACGCCGAAAGTTTCATAAATCGCTTCCGGTGAGCTTTTATCGCTGAGCGCAAGAATCCCATTGTTCGCTTGCAGCTTGGCCAAAATTTTATCGGTCAGCGATTCAACTTTACCGTAACCTGGCTGGTGCAAGGTCAGGTCGATTTTTTTATCGTCCCTGATCTGCCTGATATAACCGTCAAGCACTTGCCCTAAGCTCACCGACTGAAACAGTTCATTCTGGTACAACAGCCCCCAATGGGTATTATTGACAATCGCCTTATAGCCCAGCTCGGTTTTTTCGGCGATGATTAAAGACACTTTTTCGCCAGCCTTAAAATCATCAGCTTCTTCGACAAGAAAACGATTGATTTTGCTGGTCGCCGCAATACGGTTTTTGTCATCCAGAAACAATCTGACCAGATAAGACTTGCCGACTTCCATTTCATGATATTGCTCTGAGAACGGTACGAGCAGGTCTTTAGCCAAACCCCAATCCAGGAAAACGCCGTAATAATTAACCGAGACAACCTTCAACCAGGCAAACTCATCGACCTGTGCCCGAGGAGCCTGCGTTGTCGCCGCCAGATGCCCATCCGTATCGACATATACAAAAACGTTTAAACTATCGCCAACCTGGCAATTTGCAGGCCGCTTGGCATCTTTTAACAAAACTTTATTTCCGCCACCACTGCTCAGGTAAATTTCCGAACCCATTTGCTTGACAACGCTTAATGTGTTTATTTTACCGATATTTATCATGGGTCTCTGTCTCTGGTTAATACAAGCTATCCAAAAATAGCCAAAGGAAGCCAATTTTATTTGTTATTTTGCGATATGATTATCCGAAGAATTACTTATGTCCCCGAAACTCAGGGGCAATTATCATAATAACCTTGGCGCATTTTCAGTTACCTATTATAAGGTCATAAAAACAGTGCACTCATAAATATCACATGACTTTAATTAAAGCAGATGGGTTCGTTTGCAATTATTTCCGAACAAATTGAAGCTGCAACTGGAGTGGCTTTTAAACTTGTGTCTGCCCAGCCGCTTGCAGGTGGCGACATCAATTCCGCCTTTCGTTTGCAAGGTAGCGATAAATCTTATTTTGTAAAACTAAATCGTATTGATTTAGCAGACATGTTCGAGGCTGAATTTGCCGGGCTGGAAGAACTGGCAAAGACGCAAACACTACGCGTGCCTGCGCCGGTAGTCTGCGGCCAAACCGCAGAATATTCGTTCCTGGCGCTGGAGTTTCTTGAATTCAGCCGGTCGGGTAGAGATTCTGACCGTTTACTGGGACAACAACTGGCGAAGTTGCACCAGAAACCGCAATCATATTTTGGCTGGCATCGTAACAATACTATCGGCTCTACTCTCCAGCCTAACGATAAAAACGCAGACTGGCTTATCTTCTGGCGCGAGCAACGTCTGGGATTTCAGTTAAAACTGGCTGCAAAAAGTGGCTATCACGGTCGCCTGCAAAGCGCCGGTGAACGACTTTGTGCCGATATGGCCGGCCTGTTTACCGGTTATTCGCCGCAGCCTTCCTTATTACATGGTGATTTATGGGGAGGAAATACTGCTACCGATAAACAAGGTTGCCCGGTAATTTTTGATCCCGCCTGTTATTATGGCGACCGCGAAGCCGATATGGCGATGACGGAATTATTTGGTGGTTTTAGCCAGGATTTTTATGCCGCCTATCGTGACAGTTGGCCTTTGGACCAGGGTTATACAATCAGAAAAAAGTTTTACAATCTTTACCATATCTTGAACCACCTGAATTTGTTCGGTGGTGGCTACTTGCGGCAAGCTGAAAGCATGGTAGACATGTTGCTGGCTGAGCTGAATTGAACATATTTTTGTTAAAGCGGTCGCATTATCATTATTTAACGGAGCAAGCGCTTCAAAGCCCATGGAAATTATATGATTAAAATCCTTCATCTTACTTTTGTCTTGCTGTCCATCTTCAGTTTTATCGGCAGAGTTATTCTTTCCGAAACCCATCCACAAATTCTCAAGCGCAAAGCGCTTAAAATCGCACCTCATGTTATTGATTCGATTTTGTTGATCAGTGGTATTACCCTGGTATTCCAGGGACAATGGCTGCAAGGCGAATACGCATGGATTATCGCCAAAATAACAGCCCTGCTGGGCTATATAGGTTTAGGCATAGTGGTCATGCATAACAGGGGAACCGTCAGGTGGCTTGCTTTTTTTGGTGCCATAAGCTGTTTTGTTTACATCTGTATCGTTGCCGCCACGAAGAACTTACTGTTTTTTATATAGCTATAAAACACTTGAAGATACCCTTTACCGGATATCGATACAGCAATAGGCTCCTGTAAACTGTTTCTGCAACAACACCAGAAATCCAGAACAAAACACGAAAGCCGTCTGCTTTTGACAACAATATATACCTGATTAGTTAACAATTAGCCAATAAAAGCCCAATTGGTGCAAAAATAAAACCTAATTGCACTTAACTGACACATTCACTTATATCAAAAAACCTATAAAGCCAGTTGCCGGTAAGCAGCAGCTTTTTTCCTTAGCATACCCATCCCCAAAAACTCTTGTATATCATAGTGTAAGGCTACACAGCAAAACATTCGCCGACTAATAACCAATTATGGCGCATATTTTGCTTCCTTAGCTGTAGCAAAGAATAAGCAAATCCAGGACTTCGAACCTAGCAACAGCCGTTATGTGTGTAACCGCACCGACCCTATTTAATAGGGCAGCTAAGCTGAGTTTCAGTGATTTAAATGATGAACAAACGGTTGAGGAAGTAACCCCTTCATCATACTTTAACCCGGCTTGGTTTAAGCTTGCGTCGTCCTAAATGATTGCATTAGCCTTATTATTGAGGAAAAGCCCATGTTAAATTTACCACTATTTTTTGAAGACAGCTTTAAGCTGCCTGCCCTGTTAAAACCGCCTACTAACCTTTCTGGAGAAATGGCAGCTTTTATCATGTTGATGTCTTTCGGCACACTCTCATTGCTTGAATTTGCTTTTCCACGGCAAAAACTGCCGGCATCTCATCTACGGCTGTCCTATAAAACCAATATCAGCCTGTTTATTTTCAATAGCTCTGCCATGTCATTGGTGTCGATTTCATCACTCTTTTTACTGGCCCATCAATATTCCGATCAAGGTCTGTACCGTTATCTGGAAAATAACACGGGCGTACAGTTAACTTATGGTTTGCAAGCCGTGCTGTCGTTTTTGCTGCTCGATTTATTACTCTATCTCTGGCACAGGGCTTGTCACCATTTCGATTGGTTATGGATGTTTCATAAAGTACATCACAATGATCCTGTTTTAAATGTTTCAACCGCATTCCGCGTACATTTTCTGGAACTACTTATCACCAATATCCTGAAAGCCGGATTGATTATTATTTTAGGCATTAATGAAACGATAGTTCTGAGCAATGAAATAATAATTACGCTATTTATCATGTTCCACCACACCAATATTTCCTTTTACGGAGAAAGCCTGCTGGGACGGGTGATTATTGTTCCAGCTTTGCACCATGTTCACCATTCCATCGAACGCAACGAACATGACAGCAATTATGGCGCTGTTCTAGCAATCTGGGATCGACTGTTCGGGACTATGAAAGAGCTGAAAACGGTAGTAACCGGTATTAAGGGGAACTCACCTCAAGATTTTACCCGACTGCTGATGTTTGGCTTCACCATGGAGGCAGCAAAGCCCGTTCAAACCCCTGCCAACCTGGAAGTCATGATTGCTGAAGCCGCCTATTACAAAGCTGAAAAACGTAACTTTCATCCAGGCAATGAGTTACTGGACTGGCTGGAAGCAAAAAGAGAAATTTTCAAACTGGTTTACGGAGATAAATACGTTTACAAGAATTCACAGGCGCAATTATCCTGAGCGGACTCTCGAAAAACAGTAAGCCGCTAATAAAATGCTCATTGCCTCGCAATTGGCGAGCAGCAAGCCAGCCCTGCCTGTTTTTAGTTAAGCAGTACAATAAAAACTGTAATAAGATAGAAGCAGTTTCCAATTAGAAAGAGCCTGCCACTATGCGCCGCTTTATACTTCTTAGTTTTCTTGCTTTCCCTGTGTTTGCTGTTGATGAACAGCCACCCAAACTTGAGGCGATCCCGGAAGCGCCGGAGCCCCCAATGCCGGTCCAAAGCGGCGAAAACCTGGAACCTGACATAACCATCACTCGAAAAGGTAAAAAGACTATCCAGGAATACCGTAGAGGCGGCATACTTTATATGGTCAAAGTCATACCCGATATAGGCCCGCCCTATTATTTCCTGGACTCAAACGGCGACGGCAAACTGGATATTCGCCGTAGCGATATGAATCAGGACACCAATGTCAATATGTGGAAATTATTTGAGTGGAAATAGCCTGATGGCGGTCTGTTCATCATCAACTGCTCTGTATTGAATAAATATAAAGCTGTTTTATCCGGCGCACAGCATTATCAACAATCGGACCAACGAATCCCCTAGCGGCTCTGCTGCGGGTTTATGATATTGTTCGAATGGATAATCAGGTGTTTTTCATGGATAATGCCCACTTACTTATTTGCCCTAACAAACTCAAGTATATTAATGAAACAAAAGATAGAGGCGCTTATCCTGCAAGCCCTTGAAACACTCAAAGCAGACGGTGTTCTCGGTCAGGAAATCAACCCGGTTATTACTATTGAACGCACCCGTGATGCACAACACGGCGATTTTGCGTCAAACCTCGCTTTGGCCTTGGCAAAACCGGTGAAAGCAAATCCCAGACAACTTGCCGAAAAAATTATTGCTGCCTTGCCTCAGGATGAAGCAATACTTAAGGTTGAACTGGCAGGTCCTGGTTTTATCAACTTCTTTATTGATCCCGCTTCGCAGTTTCAAATAATTAAAAAAATCCATTCTGAAGGTCGACAATTCGGCCTAAGCAACGTTGGTGCAGGGAAAAAAGTCCAGGTTGAGTTTGTTTCCGCCAACCCTACCGGACCTTTGCATGTAGGCCACGGTCGTGGTGCCGCTTATGGTTCTGCTGTTGCCGATTTACTGGAAGCCGTCGGTTTTAAGGTACATCGTGAATACTATGTTAATGATGCCGGTCGGCAGATGGATATTCTCGCCACCAGCATCTGGCTCAGGTATCTGGAAGAATGCGGCGAAGCCCTGCCTTTCCCAAGCAACGGCTACCGAGGCGACTATGTGCGCGAAATTGCCGGAGATATTTACAAAAGCTCGCTCAATGAATACCGCAGGCCTGTGAGTCTGGTGTTGGAAAACATCCCTGCCGACGAACCACAAGGCGGCGACAAAGAATTACACATTGATGCACTTATCGCGCGCACCAAAACTTTGCTGGGTTCATTGCTGTACCGGGATTTTTTTCAGATTGGCTTAAACAATATCCTGGAAGACATCAAAATTGATCTACATGAGTTTGGCGTCGATTATCAGCAATGGTTTTCAGAACGCCATTTAATGGAAGATGGCTCGGTAGCAAAAGCGCTGGAACGCTTGCGCGTCGGCAACCATCTTTATGAACAGGACGGCGCGACCTGGTTCGCGTCAAGCAAGCTGGGCGATGAAAAAGACCGGGTTGTCGTGCGCGAAAATGGCCAATACACTTATTTCGCTTCCGACATTGCTTACCACATGAACAAGCTGGACCGCGGCTTTGACCAAATCATCGATATTTGGGGAGCCGACCATCATGGCTACATACCAAGGGTCAGGGCGGCAATTAAAGCGCTGGGCGCGGACGAATCAAGGTTAAGCGTTTTATTGGTACAGTTTGCCACCCTTTATCGCGGTGAAGAAAAAGTACAGATGTCTACCCGTTCCGGTGAGTTCGTCACTTTGCGGCAGCTACGTAACGAAGTCGGTACGGATGCAGCGCGATTCTTTTATGTAATGCGGCGGTCGGAACAGCACATGGATTTTGACCTGAAACTGGCCACATCAAAGTCAAATGAAAACCCGGTATTTTATGTACAGTATGCTTACGCCAGAGTGTGCAGTGTATTACGCCAACTTGATGAAAAAGGCTGGCAAAGAAACCTGGTTTCAGGCATGGAATGCCTGTCCAGATTGACTGAAGAACACGAAACATCGCTGATTGGAACATTGATTCGCTATCCAGAGGTGCTGGAGCGTGCGGCCTTGCAATATGAACCGCATCAGTTAATTCTGTATCTGCGCGAACTGGCAAATGAATTTCATACTTATTATAACGCCCATCAGTTTCTCGTTGAGGATGCCAATCTCCGTGACGCCAGGCTCAATTTGATTTGCGCGGTTAAGCAGATATTGGCAAACGGGTTGGGCTTGTTAAATATCAACACACCTGAATCGATGTAATGGCTAGAGATTATAAACACAGAGCACAAGGTAAAAAAACACCGCAACGCGGCCAAGGCAGCAGTCAAGGTCTCAGCGTATGGAAGTCGATGCTGATTGTGGCACTGATTATTTCGTTTGTAGTTTTTCTGGTTTATTTACGTCTAACCGCGCCCAAAGAAACTGATACCGTAAAAGCTCCGCAAACCGTATCTACAGCCCCCCCCCTGAAAGCTGACTCTCTTCCAGCAAGCAAAGACAAAAAACCAAAACAGGAAGCCAAGCCTGACACCAAGCCGAAACCTCCACACTTTGAGTTTTATAACATCTTGCCCAAAAAAGAAGTGGTCGTAGTCGACCATGAAATTAAAACGCGCATCCGGGAAGAACGCCTGGGCAAGGCTAAAGAGAGTAAATACATTATGCAGGCGGGTTCTTTTGAAGCATTCAAAGAAGCCGATCAGCTAAAAGCCAAACTAGCCTTAATGGGAATTGAATCCAAAATCACCAAAACCAAAGTTGGCCGGGTAACCTGGTACCGCGTCAAAATAGGACCTTACAACAAAATGTCCAGCGTAGACGTTATCAAATCACGTTTAAAAAAGAACGGTGTTGATGTGGTGGTCACCGAGACCAACGGCTAGCATCAGATCGTAGCGATGCTGTCATCTTAAAGATAGGCTATGTAACCGTTAATTGTGGAAGCCTTAAATGGCGAGGCTTTGAGCGAAAGCCACAATCCGCATTAAAATGGCTTTGCGCCGAACATAAAAATTTTTCAACAATTAACAGTGACATAGCAGGGCTACCTCATTAAAAAAATGCTGTCAGAATAGGGCGTAACGACGATGGGAGAAAATAGATTTTTTAGATGTATTTGGACAGCTTGACGATCCCCGCATTGATCGGAAAAAGCTGCATCCGATGCCGGAAAGACTGCTATTAACTTTGTGCGCAGTGATTTGTGGGGCAGAAAGTTGAGACGACATAGAGACGTTTGGCAAGTCCAAACTGGATTTTTTACGCCAGTACCTGCCGTATAAACACGGCATTCCGAGCGATGACACTTTGCGGCGTTTTTTCGCGCCATTGACACGACGCAGTTCCAGCGCCTGTTTGTGGAATGGATTCGGGCGTGGCTGAGCCCAGAAGTGGCAGGCAAAGTGGTGGCGATTGATGGTAAATCACTACGAGGTAGCCATGATGGCGGGCAATCATCGATACACTTGGTGTCAGCCTTTGGCAGCGAAGCGGGAATCGTTTTAGGACAGATTAAAACTAGTGAACAGTCCAATGAAATTACCGCCATTCCTGAGCTATTGGAGTGGTTGAATGCACCGCGCAGCGCCACCGTAACCATGATTCAGCCAGTAACTGCACCGACCAATCCAGAGTCGCCGCCGCATAGCGCAAGGCTCCCAACGCATGACCGGTAAGCCCTCTCGCCGTATCTCCAGACTTCCCGCCAATGGATTGAAGACAGGCCAATAATCAGACCAGACCCGGATACCGTGTCGTTAAACCGGCAACGTTGTTCAAGACTATGATCATGGCTGACATAGTGGTAAACAGGGATTGATGCACTAGGAGCATAAGTCATGACCGACATATATCTGGACAACAATGCCACCACCAAAGTGGATCATGCCGTGGTCGATGTGATGATCCGGTATTTTCTTGAACAATACGGTAATCCGTCATCGCTACATACATTTGCCGAGATGCGCAGACTACATGCAAGTTCTTTAAAAACGGGTGCCCACTTGGAACTGAGTAGTTACTAAATGATCACAAAATCCGCATGAGTCAGCGCCAGATTGGCGCCCAACGTTGCAATCTGCACTGCCGCGTCCGCGCCATTACCGTCTGCATCGTAAAATAAGCCGCCGGTGGTTTTGTTGTATATAACAAAGTCGTCTGCATCCGCAGCTGCCGAACCGATTTTTAGATGGGCATTGTTTAACACACCGGTGGCGGCCAGTTGGCTGAAGATGGCATTGTCCAGTTGAATAGTGTCATTAATGACACTGAAGCCAATGATTTTGTCGATGTTATTAGCGGCTGGTGCGGTGTTAAACCGGAATACATCTTTGCCTGCACCGCCGGTCAGGGTGTCATTACCGAGACCGCCATTTAATATATCATTACCGGCTGCCCCCGATAATACGTTATTGCCGGCGTTGCCGACGAGTGAATTATTCAAATTATTACCGGTGCCATTGATGGCGGCGGTGCCTAGCAAAACCAGGTTTTCGACATGAGCAGGCAGAGTGATGCTAATTGAGGAGCGGATGGTATCGATGCCGGCTGCGGCGGTTTCAATGACGATGTCGCCGGCGGTATCAACGGTGTAGGTGTCATTACCTGCACCGCCGGTCAGGGTGTCATTACCGAGGCTGCCATTTAATATATCATTACCGGCAGCCCCCGATAATACGTTATTGCCGGCGTTACCGACGAGTGAATTATTCAAATTGTTACCGGTGCCGTTGATGGCAGCGGTGCCGGTCAGGATCAGGTTTTCGACATGAGCAGGCAAGGTGATGCTAACTGAGGAGCGGATGGTATCGGTGCCGGCTGCGGCGGTTTCAATGACGATATCGCCGGCGGCATCGACGGTGTAGGTGTCATTGCCGGCGGCGCCGGTCAGGGTGTCATTACCGGGGCCGCCATTTAATATATCATTACCGTTACCACCGTTCAGGCTGTCATGGCCGTCACGTCCATTCAAGCTGTCATTACCGCCGAGTCCCAGCAAGCCGTCATCGCCTGCGGTGCCGGTTAGTAGGTCGGCGTTGGCGGTGCCGGTTTTCACCAGACCGACCACGGCGGTAGCGGGATTGGTTTTGCGCTCGAAAGTGCCGTATTGGTCGGTATAGATGGCGGTGACGGCCAGTCTTTTGCCGACATCGGTGGTTTTGATGGTGTAGGTGTCGTCGGTGCCGACCACGGTGTTGCCGATTTTCCAGGTGTAGGTAATGATTCCCAAGCCGTCGGCATCGGCCAGGGTGTTGCTGGCGGTAAGGGTTTCTCCTTCGGTAGCCCGGCCGGTGGTGGTGACATGACCGGTGGGCAGGTCATTGACGGCGGTGATATTGACGGTGGTTGAGCTTGATGCCTTTAATGCACCGCCGCTGCCTTGTGCGCCGGTGTTGCCGTCGTTGAAGGTCCAGTCGATTTGTACTGAAGCGGGCGGTGCGTCGGAAGTGTTTGCGTAGTCCAGGGAGGATAAGGCGGTATTGACTCTATTCTGGGTGGCGGTGGTGTTGAAGGTGATCTTCATGGTGCCATTGCTATGGCTGACTGTGCCGATGGTGACGCCTGATAGTATGGCGTTGCTGCCATTAAAATCGAGTTTGCCGCTGGCGGAAAAGATGTCCTGGCTGTTGGTGCCGCCGTGCCGCGACAGGGTAATGGAGGCGCCGTTATAGTTGCCCTGGGCGGCCAGTTCGGCATCAACGATTTCTACGCTGTTGTCCATCAGTAAAGGTAAAGCGTAGTTGTTTTCGGTGTAATGGATTGTTTTATTGAGGGTATTGATAACACCAAAGGTTTTGTCCAGGCTGCCGTCGGAGTTGTAACGTGCCAAGGCAAAGCGATCACCATTATGGCCCGCACTCGTGCCTGCCACGAGAATCTTGCCATCGGCTTGCACGGTGACGGAGTAACCACTATCATAATTGCCACCGAAGTCAGTCGTAACTTTGCCATCGCCCGAAAAACTGGTATCCAGGCTGCCGTCGGAGTTGTAACGTGCCAAGGCAAAGCGATTACCACTATAGCCCGCACTCTTGCCTGCCATGAGAATCTTGCCATCGGCTTGCACGGTGACGGAGTAACCACTATCATAATTGCCACCGAAGTCAGTCGTAACTTTGCCATCGCCCGAAAAACTGGTATCCAGACTGCCGTCGGGATTGTAACGTGCCAGGACAAAAAATGCATACCCCTCAGACCCACTAGAACCCGCCACGAGAATCTTGCCATCGGCTTGCACGGTCACAGAATAACCATCATCATAATCACTGCCAAAATAACCACCGAAGCCAGTCGTGACTTTGCCATCGCCATCAAAGCTGGTATCCAGACTGCCGTTGACGTTGTAGCGCGCCAAGGCAAAGTCATTACCACTGCTCGAACCCGCCACGAGAATCTTGCCATCGGCTTGCACAGTCACAGAATAACCCACATCATAACCATAACCATAACCACCGAAGTCAGTCGTGACTTTGCCATCGCCCGAAAAACTGGTATCCAGAGAACCGTTGGTGTTGTAACGTGCCAAGGCAAGACCAGGACCACCACTACCATCATACCTATGGCTATAGCCCGCTACGAGAATCTTGCCATCGGCTTGCACGGTCACAGAATGACCGGGATCCTCCTTACCGCCGAAGTCAGTCGTGACTTTGCCATCGCCAGAAAAACTGGTATCCAAACTGCCGTCGGGATTGTAACGTGCCAAGGCAAAATTTCTATTATTAAATAAGGTAAAGCCCTTAGAGCCCGCCACGAGAATCTTGCCATCGGATTGCACGGTCACAGAATGACCGGAATCAGAACTACCACCGAAGTCAGTCGTGACTTTGCCATCGCCAGAAAAACTGGTATCCAGACTGCCGTCGGGGTTGTAACGTACCAGGGCAAAGTCATACCGCTTATAGCCCGTATAGCCCGCCACGAGAATCTTGCCATCGGCTTGCACGGTGACGGATTGGGCAATGCTGACGTATTCGTTATTACGAACATGAAAATCATTAAAGTCAGTCGTGACTTTGCCCCCCGTTGTAAAAAAACTAGGTGCCGAATTAACCGCAAAAGCTGCCAGATTGGAAATCCCCGCCGCCGCAGTCAGCCCTGTAGTTATGCTGCCTGTCGCATTATCATTAGTGACCGCCGCGCCAACCGCTGCCCCGGCATCAATAACCAACCCAATATTATTGTTATTTTTCTTGCTCATCATCAAACCCCTGCTATTTATCGCATCATGAATTTTATGCTATTCCTGCCAACGTGCCTGTGTCAACAAGAATGTTGTAATTACAAGTAGCCCGGATGAAATGTAATGGAATGCGGGTAGTTCGCAGCTTCGATGTGCCTGCATTCTTTATACCCCCAGAGGATACGCCCGGCTTTATGCGGGCTACGCGCCAAGTTGTGGGAGCGGCTTTTATGTTTATACCTTTGTTCGATGGGGTTATGTTCGAGCAGTACGGAGGATAATGGGCTATACGGATGTCCAATCCCAGCCGGTCGGCCAGTTTCTGCAAGGCTTCCTTAAACACATGCCGGTTACTGGCGTTGCTACCGCCGCCATCGCAGAGCCGCAACAACCGGCGGGCATTAGGGTATACTTTCAGCCATGCTGTTGCCACCAATGGGCAACACTGTCACAGCAAAATTCGCCGGCGTCGTGACGGGTATTGATGTGAAGAAAGCCTTCGTTCCGCGTCACATCATAAAGACCGTGCGGAATCACTTTGCCTTCACCGACACGGGGAAAATCATGGTCTAGCGTCTCCACCTGGGCCTGCGTATAGGTGTGGCCTTCGCGGGCAAAATTGCCGACCAGCTCTTTTTTCTTGATATCCATGCGGATCACCGACAGCTTGGTAAGTTGCCTTGAGCTTGGCGATATTTTGAAACTACGAGTCTCGGTCAGGATGGTTGCCCAGCGACTTAAGCTTACGTGCCTTGCGTTGCCAAGCCGTGCTTCCTCAATAGCTTGCGCACGGTGTACCGGCTCGCGACCCCATTCCAGCCAGCCATCGGCTGATCTCGCGTCGTGACAAGTTCATCCATAACACGCCTTCGCGCACTTGTGCCTTGTGCCTTGTGCCTTGTGCCTTGTGCCTTGTGCCTTGTGCCTTGTGCCTTGTGGGTATCGGATCACCTACTGTGAACTCGGAAAGCAACTGTTTGGGTCGGGTTTACAACCCCGACCCAAACAGTTCAAACCACCTGAACCAACCATAAAACCTTACAGACGGGTTTACAAAACCCCTCTAGCCTTGAATTGGGCATAAATACAAACTGGATTCGTAGGTTTCTACGCTCTCCCATCATGAGTATCAATATGGATCCAACCTGACTGCCGCTTTTCTGTACCATCAATACGAACCACGCCAATTTTTACTGCACCAGACCCATTGCCCCGACACCGCCGATAATTTATTGCACGATACGTTTTTGCACATCGCTCAATATCCGGCGCAGGCGGAAGTCGTTAACCAATAGGCATTTCTGTGCCGGGTCGCCAGAAATTTGGCGCTGGATTATCAGCGGCGGAACTGCGGCGAATTGGACGCGGATTGGGAATCCCCGCTACCGCACCCGGAAGCCGTGGCGGTAGGGTGCGATGCCTTAATGCGCTTTGACCGTTTGTTATCCGCGCTGCCGCCGAGCAACCGCAATCTGTTTGTCCGTTGCCGTATCGAAGGCATGGGCTATCCCAGTCTGGCGAAGGATGAACGTTTGCCGCCGATACGGGTTGAGCGCATCGTGCAGCAAGCATTCAAGACACTCAGACCGCTGGTGTTGGGGAGCAGAGGATTTCTGCCGCCTCCCTCCCAAACCGCTTTTTTACTTTACAGCGCCCAATCTTCCAGCTTTAATCCGTCAATACATTCAAATGCCCTTAGGTTGTGGGTAACCAGGGTGGCGTTTTGGGCTAGGGCATGGCAGACAATCCAAAGGTCATTGCTGCCTATCGGTGTTACGGCTGTCTTAAGCAAGGTGAATTGCGTGGCGTAGTGTTGGCACAGGCCTGCATTGACCATGTAGTTAACCGGAATACTGCGCGTCAGTTGTTGCAGTTGCTCCAGTACCTGGAGCTTTTCGGGTGCTGCGTTCAGCCCCTTTAAGCAGTTCGGCATAAGTTAAAAAGGACATGCTCAATTCATCATGCTTATCCAGGGCGTTGATCCGGGCGGCAATGCCGGGTGGCTTGTTTTTAATCAGATAGATGAGGATATTGGTGTCTAACATGTAAATCATAAAGCCTCGCGATCCTGCACAGCGGGCTGTTTATAGGCCATCTTGTTCCAACTGGTTGACATTGCAGCTGATTTCGACTTCACTGACATCCAGACGGAACTCCTGTGGAATCCGCACGGCTTGGCTGTTGCCGTTTTTAAAAATACGGGTGGTTAAAGTGACCATTGATGACTCCAAGAGTGTGTACAAATATGTGTGTACATTAGACTTGACTAAGCCCAGTTGCAAATCAGGATAAATTTTTAATCGCTGATGTTACACGGCAACGTAATTTTTATCGCGTTTGCCGCCACAACGGCTTGGGCGCATCGTGTAGTGGTTTTCGCTGATTAACCAATGCAGAGGCACTATTATGGCTGAGGTGAAAACGTCAACAGAAAGGGAGAAGGGGCAAATAGCTGACACACGAGCTTTTCGGTACAAACAAAAAAGGGCTATCAAAAATGATAACCCTTTTTATAATTTGGCGTCCCCAAGGGGGTTCGAACCCCTGTTACCGCCGTGAAAGGGCAGTGTCCTAGGCCGCTAGACGATGGGGACTAAACTGGTTTAGTCAAGCCTATGTATTATGATTGGTAAATCCTATGTGGATTCAGGCTGATTGGGCTTTACAAATTGCTGGTTTTTTATACTTGAGCCATTCAATTAAATGGCGTCCCCAAGGGGGTTCGAACCCCTGTTACCGCCGTGAAAGGGCAGTGTCCTAGGCCGCTAGACGATGGGGACTAAGTATTTTAACCGGCTTTTGCTTTTTTTGGTGGAGCCAAGCGGAATCGAACCGCTGACCTCAACACTGCCAGTGTTGCGCTCTACCAATTGAGCTATGGCCCCTCGCTAAAGAACCGGCATTCTACAGGATTTCCCAATCAAGTCCAACACTAATTTGCGCTTCTAATATAATCATTGGCCCGTTGTATCCTTGCTAAGGTTTTTTCCTTGCCAAGCAATGCCAACGTTACATCAATAGCTGGAGAAACACCTGAACCGGAAACAGCAACACGCAAAGGCTGTGCGACTTTACCTAAACCCAAGCCCAATGTTTCGGCAAGATTGATAACAACCTGATGTAATGACTCAGCATGCCATTCGCTTAATGCTTCAAATTCGCTGTGCAATTGTCCTAAAACTGAATCTGAGCCTGGGGTAAAGTTCTTTTTAGCTGCTTTTTCATCATAGGTATCAAATTCTTTATAAAAGTAAACACTGGCAGCCGCCATTTCAACCAGTGTTTTGCTGCGTTCCCGTTGCGCTTTGACAATATCAACCAGTTCCGGCCCATCGACTGGATCAATGCCCAATACCCCAATATGCCAGCTTAAATGGCGTGCCACATGAGCGGGATCACTGTTCATAATGTATTGATGATTTAACCACAACAGCTTTTCCATATTAAAGGCCGATGCCGAGCCGTTAACATTATCCAATTCGAAATATTTAACCATCTCGTCGATAGAAAATATTTCCTGATCGCCGTGAGACCAACCAAGGCGCACCAGATAATTCAGCAATGCTTCCGGCAAATAACCATCATCACGAAACTGCATGACACTGACAGCACCATGACGTTTTGATAAGCGCGCACCGTCCGCCCCCAATATCATTGGCAAATGCGCGTATTTCGGCAGTTCAGCACCCAGCGCCTTAAGGATGTTCATTTGTCTTGGAGTGTTATTAATATGGTCATCACCCCGAATAACATGGGTGACCTGCATATCCATGTCATCAACCACTACCGTTAAATTGTAGGTGGGTGTACCATCAGTCCTCGCGATAATCAAGTCATCCAATTCTTTGTTGGCAACAACAATGTCGCCTTTAACCAGATCAGGAATAGTCACCACGCCATCCAGCGGATTTTTGAAACGCACGACGGCTTCCTTATCCGGTTGCCGCACACCAGAATGCCGACACTTGCCGTTATAGCGAGGCTTTTCCTTATTCGCCATCTGCTCAGTACGCAACTGCTCCAGCTCATCCTTGGTACAGTAACAATAATAAGCATCGCCCTGATCCAGCAATTGCTGGATCACTTCTTTATAGCGGTCAAAATGCTGGGTTTGGTAAAACGGCCCGGCATCATAATCCAGACCCAGCCAAGTCATGCCCTCCAAAATAGCATTAACAGATTCCTGGGTTGACCGCTCTAGGTCGGTATCTTCAATCCGTAAAATAAACTTCCCGCCATGCTTGCGGGCATAAAGCCAGGAAAATAATGCAGTACGCGCACCACCGACATGCAAATAACCGGTAGGACTGGGGGCAAAACGTGTTGTTATAGTCATAATAATTTGGTTTTGTTAAGAATATTTTGCGCACCCTGCGCAGAAACACTAACAGAGAGCAAGGAAACTTCTGTATATATTATTGATCCATCAACACTATCAATAAAAACAGCAAGCGTTTATTTTACGATATTTTTCTACGCGCAACGATTACACCATCCCGGGTCGGATTGATAAAAGCATCAAATTCCGGGTCGTTAAAAATAAGCCTGTTGTGTTCAATAATCGCTTCAGTGTAGCCGGGAAAAACGTCAGTGTACTTTTCCATCGCAACCCGTCCGCGCCAAAGTACATTATCGGCGATATAAAGCCCACCGGGATGAATCCTGTCTTTCGCCATTAGCCAAATTTGTGGATAGTCGCCTTTATCGACATCGTTATAGCAAATGTCAAACAAGCCCTCGATTTCGGCAAAAACTTCTTGAGCAAAGCCTACTTTAAAATCAACCCTGTCAGCTAAACCGGCTTCTTTTAAATAGAATTCGGCTTGCTGCTTGTTCGACGGCTTACTATCCGTGCAAACCACTTGACCATCAACGCCTACTGCTTTTGCAAACCAATAAGCCGAATAACCAAAGCCACTGCCAAATTCGAAAACCCGTTTGGCCTTCGCCGTCTTCGCCATCGTTTCAAGAAAAACACCCGCTAACCGGCCAATAATGGGGAAATTGCTTTTTGCAGCGCGTGTCTCCATTTCAGTCAACACAGGATGATCTGTTTGCCAAACCAGTCCGCGCATGTAATTCTCAATCGCAGGATTAACTGGGTTTAGTAACCCAGGTTTTAAATCTGCTTGGGGTTTCTGGTCAGTCATTTCTCATTCCTTAAAAAACACATAATCGCAAATACTACAGCTTTCGCATTAAAACTGCCAGACACCCTACCCCAACAAAACGGTTATTTTACATTGCCAAGCCAGTCAAAAAGTTACGTCTACAGCAGAAAGAGATATTGTCCGAATGCTGTTGTTTGTTTAAGCTACGTTCAGGTTATAATAAATCCAAGCAGTAAACCTAAACCTTTAGTTTCAGGTTTTTATTGTCAATTTGGCGGCTTATTTCGCCTTAACTCTGCCATAAACCTGATAGTAGGGGGCATAGCCTCAGTGATTTCCCTTTATAAAATATGACACAAAAACTTTATATTCAAACCAACGGTTGCCAGATGAATGTGTATGATTCCGATAAAATGCGGGATGTACTTCATGCCTCACATGGTTTTGAATTGATTGATGACCCGAAACAGGCCGATGTTTTATTGCTCAACACCTGCTCAATTCGTGAAAAAGCTCAGGAAAAAGTATTTTCTGCCCTAGGTAAATGGCGCCGGATAAAAGATAAACGCCCCGACGTTATTATTGGTGTCGGCGGCTGCGTCGCCAGCCAGGAAGGTGCCGATATTCAAAAACGCGCACCGTTTGTCGATATCGTTTTCGGACCGCAAACCCTGCATCGCTTACCCCAATTGCTGGATGAAGTCCGTAACCAGCATAAACCTGTCGTCGATGTTTCCTTCCCTGAAATAGAAAAATTCGATGCCTTGCCGGAACCTCGTGCAGAAGGCCCAAAAGCCTTTGTCTCGGTTATGGAAGGTTGCAGTAAATATTGTTCATTTTGCGTAGTGCCTTATACACGCGGAGAAGAAATCAGCCGCCCCTTATCGGATGTGATTGCAGAAATTAACTCGCTGGCAAAGCAAGGCGTTCGGGAAATCAATTTATTAGGTCAGAACGTCAATGCCTATCGCGGCATCATGGACGATGGAGACACCGCTGATTTCGCCCTGCTCCTGCATTATGTCGCCGCCGTGGACGGTATCGACCGCATTCGCTTTACTACGTCGCATCCGGTTGAATTTACCGACAGTCTGATCGAAGCTTTTGCGGAAATTCCGCAACTTGTCGACCATCTGCACTTGCCGGTACAAAGCGGCAGCGATCACATCCTGAAAATGATGAAGCGCGGACATGCCGTTGCCGACTACAAGGAAACGATCCGCAAGTTACGTCTGGTCCGCCCCAACATCTGCCTGTCATCAGACTTTATTATCGGTTTTCCGGGTGAAACCGATGCCGAATTTGAAGAAACGATGGCCTTTATTGAAGACATAGGCTTCGATTTGTCATTCAGCTTCATTTACAGCCAACGGCCGGGGACGCCTGCTGCGGATCTTCCCGATGATGTTCCGCCCGAAGTCAAAAAACAGCGTCTGGAGCGTTTTCAGAGCCGTATCAATGAAATGGCTACGGCCATTTCACAAAACATGATCGGAACAGTACAAAGCGTATTGGTAGAAGGCCCGGCTAAAAAGAACCCTTTGCAAATGCAGGGCAGAACCGAGAACAACCGGGTCGTAAACTTTATCGGCCATCCCAGATTGGCCGGGCAGTTTGTCGATGTGCTGATTACTGAAGCCTTACCGAATTCCTTGCGCGGACGTATCAAAACCTCAATCGCCGAGGACAGCGAACAGCTTCTACCTGAACACACCCGCTGTATACCTTCTGTTGATTATTCACTGTCTTCCGCCCTATGATTTCACAGGAAATTTGCTTAACACCCGACGATAACGAGAGATTGTCGAATTTTTGTGGGCAACTCGACATGCATTTACGGCAAATCGAAGCCCGCTTGCAGGTTGAAATCGCCAATCGCGGCAATCAGTTTAAAGTCACAGGGCTGGATAATTCTGTTAAAGCCGCTTGTGCAGTCATGCAGAAATTGTTTGAAAGTACCGAAAAGGAATTATTGACTGCCGAACTGATTCATTTAGCCATGCAGGACGCCTCGATAGATGCCATGCTCGATAGCCCTGAAGTTCTGGCGCAACAAAATATCAGTATCAAAACAAAATGCGGTTTGATAAAAGGCCGTGGCGCAAATCAGCAAGACTATCTCAGAAAGATTGTTTCCCATGACATAAATTTTGGCGTCGGGCCTGCGGGTACAGGTAAAACCTATCTTGCCGTTGCCTGCGCGATTGAAGCTTTGCAAAACGAAAAGGTCAAAAAAATTATCCTGGTACGCCCGGCTGTGGAAGCCGGTGAAAAGCTGGGCTTTTTGCCCGGTGATATGGCGCAAAAGGTCGATCCCTACTTACGGCCACTATATGATGCCCTGTACGATATGCTGGGCTTTGAGCGAGTGGAAAAGATGCTGGAACGCGGCGTTATCGAAGTTGCTCCACTCGCCTTTATGCGCGGCAGGACCTTGAATAATGCCTTCATTATCCTGGATGAAGCGCAAAACACCACGACCGAGCAAATTAAAATGTTCCTGACCCGCATTGGTTTTGGCTCAACTGCTGTGGTTACCGGGGATATAACCCAAATTGATTTACCTTCTGAAAAAATGTCAGGTTTAAGACATGTACTTGACGTTTTAAAAGAGGTTGAGGGCATCAGTTTTACCTTTTTCAGCAACCGCGACATAGTCAGGCACCCCTTGGTACAGCGAATAGTTTCCGCTTACGAAACTTATGAAGCAGGTAACCCCAAAACCAAAGCCAAACCAACAGATGAATGAAGTAGACATTCAAGTCATTTGCGAATCGAGCTGGAAGGCAAACGGAGAACAAATCCAGAACTGGGTTGATACCGCACTGGAGGGCTTTGGCAAAGATACCGAAATCGTCGTCCGCATAGTTGACGAGCAGGAAAGCGCACAGCTTAACGGGCAATACCGCCATAAACAGGGTGCCACCAACATTCTCAGTTTCCCGGTCGAAGTCCCTGACGGCATCGATCTGGATTTGCTCGGCGATTTGGTCATTTGCGCCCCGATCCTGGAAAAAGAAGCACGGGAACAGGACAAACCACTGGCAGACCATTGGGCGCATATTATTATCCACGGCGTATTGCATTTGCTGGGCTATGACCATATTGACGATAATGATGCCGAGCTGATGGAAAACCAGGAAATAGCCATCCTGAAAAAATTGAATATAAAAAACCCCTATCTCACTGCACAGGTAAATGAGCCATGAGCGACGACCATCCTCCTAGTAGACACTCCCCACAGAAAAGCTGGCTTGATAAAATCAGCCACCTTCTGACCGGGGAGCCGCAAGACCTGGAAGATCTTCTTGAAATACTCAGGGAAGCTCGAGAAAAACGTTTATTGGATACCGATGCCCTGTCCATGATTGAAGGCGCATTGCAAATATCGCAAATGCGGGTAAGGGATATTATGATCCCGCGCGTACAAATGGTTGTTGTACCCAAAGAGGCGTCACTGGAATCCATCTTCCCGTTGGTTATAGAATTTGGACATTCCCGCTATCCTGTTATTGAAGATGATCGTAGCAAAGTCGTCGGTATCTTGCTGGCCAAGGATTTACTGGCGCATGTGCTCCAGAACAAGACCCTGACCGTCCAGGAAATCATGCGCCCATCCAGCGTCGTACCTGAAAGCAAGCGTCTGAATGTTCTGTTAAAAGAGCTGCGGACTAACGGCAACCACATGGCAATTGTTGTCGATGAATACGGGCAGGCGGCAGGCTTGGTCACCATTGAAGATGTGTTAGAGCAAATCGTGGGCGAAATTGAAGATGAACACGACGATCATCAAGACGAAGGCTATATTTTTCAGCGTAATGAACATGAATACATGATTAAGGCGCTGATGCCGATAGAAGAGTTTGATGCCCATTTCTCGACCCACCTGGCTACCGATGAATACGATACTGTCGGTGGCTTTATTGTCAGCCAGCTTGAACACATGCCTAAAAAAGGCGAGAGCCTTATTGTCGATTCCTTGCGCTTTGAAGTAGTACGCGCTGATAACCGGCGCATATACCTGGTAAAACTTAAAATCAAATAGGCAAAACAACGATGAGTCAAAAAACAATATTGGTTACTGGCGGTGCCGGTTATATCGGCAGTCATGCCTGCATCGAATTACTGCAAGAAGGCTTTAAAGTAGTCGTAGTTGATAACCTGTCAAACAGCAAAGCTGAATCCTTGTCCAGAGTGCAGCAAATCACCGGTAAGCCGCTGACTTTTTATCAGGCCGATATTCGCGATAAAGAAAAATTAACTGAAATTTTTACCAGGGAAACAATCAGCACCGTCATCCACTTTGCCGGCTTAAAAGCCGTTGGCGAATCCTGCCAGCAACCCTTAAATTACTACCATAACAATGTTTATGGAACACTGGTATTGCTTGAAGTGATGGGCGCTGCCAATGTAAAACAACTGGTTTTCAGTTCTTCGGCAACCGTTTACGGCGAATCTGCCATTCCCCAATATTCCGAACATTTCGCACTGGGCGCCATCAACCCTTATGGCCGCTCAAAAGCCATGATTGAAGATATATTACGGGATTTGTCGGCATCGGATGCGCTGCTTAAGGCGGAATCACCTTGGAAATTCGCCCTGCTGCGCTACTTTAACCCGATAGGCGCGCATGAAAGCGGCATGATCGGCGAAGATCCCAACGGCATACCCAACAACCTGATGCCTTATGTATCGCAGGTTGCCATCGGTAAACTGGCGCAATTATCGGTGTTCGGTAATGACTACCCTACGCCGGACGGCACCGGCATCCGTGACTACATCCATGTGGTTGACCTGGTAAAAGGCCATATCAAAGCGATAGCCGCACTGGAAAGCGAAAAATTCAGCGGCGGCGGATGTAAGCCTTACAACTTGGGCACCGGCAGAGGCTATAGCGTCCTGGAGATTGTCAACACCTTCGAAAAAGTAACCGGCAAACCGATAAACTACAAAATTTCCCCGCGCCGGGCGGGCGACTTGGCGGAATGCTTTGCCAACCCTGAACTGGCGCTATCCGAACTTGACTGGAAAGCGGAAAAAAACCTGGACGATATGGTCGCCGATACCTGGAACTGGCAGTCTAAAAACCCTGACGGCTATTTATAGGTACTTAGCCCCAATCGGGCATACCCCATTAGCGAGGATTCAACAAGCCCTGAAAGAAAGCAACAGCTTAGCTTTGCTTCAGGTTCCCAATTACAGCTTAAATTGCGCCCCCGTAACGTCAAGCGCCATCTTTCATGGCTTTGTGATTGAAGATAAATTCTAATCAGACAATAAAATGGATCGTAACTATTTTCGAAGTATCGACGACATCAAAGAATTTACCTTACCCTTGCGGGATGGCGAGTTGGTCGACTTTAGACCTGTCCGGGCTGACGACAAAGAAACAATACAAAAAGGCATGTCGGCCTTGTCTATGAAATCGCGCTACTTCCGCTTCTTTTCTCCCATTCTAAAACTGTCCGATGCCCAATTGTATAATTTTACAGAAATCGATCAACACAATCATGTTGCATGGATTGCACTTGCTCGCAATGAAACTGAACATCGTGGTGTTGGGATAGCCCGGTTTATCCGAATCCAGGACCAACCCACGATAGCCGAATTTGGGCTGGTAGTCATCGACAGCTATCAGCATCGAGGCCTGGGAACTGTTCTTCTCGCCGTGCTTGATCGGATGGCCTGTATAAACGGCATTGAAACACTAAGAGGCTTCGTTCTTACTGATAACTTGGTTATGATCCGTTGGCTGGGCAGGCTGGGTGCGGTTGGAGTCTACGAAAACGACATCTATCGAATGGACTTAACAGTAAAAGGCGACTTGTTTTCTTTAACCGATTGGTAGCGATTTTATACTCGCTCGAAAGTTAACCCGTCATTTCATTGCGATGGTTTGGCTACGGGATTCTTGCCTGACTTAACAAGTCAGCCAAAGAACACGCCCTTACCCTACATTACAACCCTGTTAACGGGGCATGTTGCGCAGTTAACAGGTTTCAAGATGGTTCAACAATGTCACCGTCGGTAAACGTGAGTGACGGGGTATATACCCAATGCCGTTAAGTTAAGCCCAATATCTTGAAATATGTTATACTAATATCAGTAAGTTATTAATTTATATAGGAAACCCATGAAACCGACTTAGCAATGTGCATGCCAACATTCTATCCAGGC